>ENA-OQCO01000043-OQCO01000043.1-human-gut-metagenome-genome-assembly--contig:-NODE-43-length-62554-cov-2.721210_pt1 | contig 62554 bp, 60 predicted proteins | sample MGYA00242500_ERZ504582 | MGnify/ENA primary metagenome ERZ504582 (study PRJEB26092, sample SAMD00036346) | human gut metagenome | host: Homo sapiens | study: EMG produced TPA metagenomics assembly of... | reverse complement strand
ACATTCTTTTGTTATTTTTTTTAGTATAGATTATGGGAGCCAGAATAGAGTTCGATGCCATCGGTCCTCTGAGAACCATTTTTTTAATCTGCTTTTCTGAGTAATGGCTGCTTCCCATCACCTGTACTTCATCAACCTGATAATACGTAAAAAAGAAAATAAACACCTGCCAGCAGCAGAACCACGATCAGTCCTGTAATTTTCAGCTGATTTTTTTTTGATAGTTTCATAAAGTTCCTCTGTCCTTTATCAAAAGACCGCCCAGTGCGGTCAGGTCTTCGCAGATATGCTCATAACCTCTTTCAATGAAACGGCAGCCCCGGACTTTTGTTGTTCCGCCGGCAGCAAGAGCTGCAATCACCAGTGCAGCACCGCCACGAAGTTCCTGAGCTTCCACTGTGCATCCCGTAAGCGGATATCCGCCATGGATCACTGCCACGCCATTCCGGATTCTGATATCTGCACCCATGCGGCACAGCCATGGAGCTGTCTTATATCTGTCTTCAAATATCTTCTCACGGATTCTGCTCTCACCTGATATCGTGACCAGTACTGCCATCGCCGGCGACTGCAGATCCGTAGGAAACCCCGGGTACACTTCCGTTTCCAGAAGCTTCAGCGGATTACCCGTATTTTTTCCGTTGACTATTAGTTTACCACCAAAAATATCATATTGTCCACCCATTTTCCGATATACTTCCAAGATTCCGTCCATTTCTCCTAGAGGTGGATTCTCTATTATGATCTCCCCGCGGGTGGCTGCTGCTGCCAGAAGATAGGTTCCGGCAACGATCCGGTCAGGCGGTATCACCCCGTCTCCCGGCCGCAGATATTCCACGCCCTCAATGCAGATAATTATTTTTTTCCGAAAAAAATATCTTCGCGCCCATTCCGTTCAGGTAACTGCACAGCCATCCGATCTCCGGCTCACAGGCACACCCCCTTAAAACCGTTCTGCCCTCTGCAAGCACTGCTGCCAGGATTCCCTGCTCCGTAGCCCCCACACTGCTTTTTGAAAAAAATATCTCCGCACCTTTCAGTTTTCCACAGGATGCTCTGATCTCTGTACCGTTTTCCACGATTTTCGCGCCAAGGCTGCGCAAAACTTTTATATGAAGATCAACCGGACGTTTTCCGATGACGCACCCGCCGGGATAGCCTGTGCTAGCCTTGTGGTTCCGCCCAAGCATCGCCCCCAGAAGGATCACGGAAGACCGCATTTTTCCCGAAAAATCTGCTGGTATCACAGTGCCGTCAGCCTGACTGCAATCCATATAGAGGTCATGACCCTGCCACCAGGTTACAGCCCCCAGCTCCCGGAGGATTTTTTCCATGAGAAATACATCTGCAATCCTTGGGCAGCCGCGAAGCACACTGATTCCTTCACTTAAAAGAGCTGCTGCCATCATTGGCAGAGCTGCATTTTTTTGAGCCCTGGATCTTTACGGTTCCATTCAGTGGTCTTCCTCCGGTTACGATGATCTCATCGATCTCATTCAAGTCTTCCACTCCTAAAAAAGGGCCTCTTGCTTTTTATTCTATGTAATTATTCCTCTTCTGTGACTGCTGACGCTTAAGGCCAGCCCCATCTCTCCCATCAGAAAAACCACAGATGTTCCGCCGTAGCTCACAAAGGGCAGCGTAATTCCTGTATTCGGGATCGTGTTTGTAACAACTGCGATATTAAGGATTACCTGTATTGCCATATGTGCCATGATTCCTGCACACAAAAGCGTTCCTTCCAGATCCCGGCAATCAAGTGCAAGAACGCAGAGCCGCCACATCAGAAGAACAAACAGAAAGATCAGTAAAAAAGCCCCGAAGATTCCGGTTTCCTCGCACACAATCGAAAAAATCATAATCATTCTGAGCTTCCGGCACAAAATCCCAGTTTCTGCAGACTGTTTCCTAAGCCTCTGCCAAAAATCCCTCCGCTCCCAATAGCATATAAGCCCTGTATGGTCTGAAATCCTTTTTCATATTTTTCCGGATCACGCCAGATGGCCAGGCGTTCCAGACGGTAGCTCTCTGCAGCAAGAAATACAGCAATAAATCCGATGCCCGCACTTCCCAGTGCAAGGAACTGGAGATATCTTGGATTCGCCACAAAAATAAGCACAACACCGATTCCCAGAATGATCACCGCCGTACTTAAGTTGTTGGAACCAACCAGCCCCACTACCGGAAGCAGGGTCAGCATTGTTCTTGCCATAAACCAGAAGCCTGTTGTCTTCTTTTTTGTCCTGCTGATCTGCCATACCAGAAAAAGGATCACTGCCATTTTTGAGAATTCTGAGGGCTGAAAGGATAAAGGACCCAGATTGAGCCATCGCCTGGAACCATTGATCTCCTGTCCGAAAATAAGGACTGCCGTTGAAAGAAGCAACGAGAGAAGGTACGCTGCCGGAGCCAGAACAACCGGCAGATGGTAGTCCGTTTTTGCCACCAGATACATAACAAGCAGCCCCAATGCTGTAGCAAAGAGCTGCTTCTTAAAATAATAGGCAGAGTCGTGGAAACGTACTCTGCCATTATATTCGCTTGCCGAAAAAAGTGCCGCCAGGCCAAAGACTACGAGAATCAGTACCAGTGCCACAAGAACCGTATCTGTCTTTCCGGTCTGTTTCAGTTCTGCCTTCATAACTCCGGCCTCCAAAGCGGTCTCTTATTTCAGCATATGTATTTATTTCTGTTGTTATTACAGCTCTCTGACATATTCCTTGAACATATCACCACGCTGCTCATAATTATCAAACTGTCCCCAGCTTGCGCAGGCCGGTGAAAGAAGAACTGCATCTCCAGGGTTGGCCTTCTCGGCACAGACCTTAACTGCTTCTTTCAGATCTTCGCAGAGAATAATGTCTGTAAATCCAAGACGCTCTGCTGCTGCTTTGATCTTCTCTTTTGTCTGACCGATGAGAACAAGATAGCGTACTTTTCCATCGAAGGACTGGATCCACTCGTCATAGCTGGATTCTTTATCATAGCCGCCGCCGATCAGGAGGGTCGGGCGGTTCATAGCCTGAATTCCCTTGATCGCTGCATCCGGGTTGGTTCCCTTGGAATCATTGTAGTAGGCAACTCCGTTCTTCTCTGTCACATACTCGATCCTGTGGGGAACTGCCACGAATTCACAGACGCTCTTATGAATGCTCTCAACAGAAACTCCTGCATAATACGCCATAGCTGCTGCTGCCATTACATTCTCGTGGTTATGGCGGCCAAGGATCTTAAGTTCACCCGTCTTAACGATCGGGATCTCTTCTGTCTCAGTTTTCAGGATGATCTGATCTCCGTCAAGATAGATACCCTGCTCAAGCTTTCGAAGGCTTGAGAAATACACAACCTTCGGTACAATGTTCTCACCGAATTTGCGGAGTACCTCATCCTCATAATTCAGAACGCAGACATCTTCCGGTCCCTGGTTCCTGGTGATCAGCTCTTTCACACGAATATACTCTTCCATTGTATGATGTCTGTTCAGGTGATCCTCTGTAATGTTCAGGATCGCGCTTACCCTCGGTCTGAACTGGTCAATCGTCTCAAGCTGGAAACTGCTGATCTCTGCAACTGTCACAGAATCATCCCTCATCTCAAGTGATTTCGATGTATATGCAGTTCCGATATTTCCTACAACAAATGCAGATTCACGGGCATCTCCCATGATCTTACCAAGAAGTGCTGTTGTTGTTGTCTTGCCGTTAGTTCCTGTAATCGCAAGAACTTCACCTTTACCTGTGCGGTATGCAAGCTCCACTTCACTCCAGACCGGAAGGCCTTTTTCATAAAATTTCTTTACCAGCGGAAGATCTGTTGGAACTCCGGGGCTTAATACTACAAGATCAAGCTGTCAAGCTCTCCTTCCGGAAAATCTCCCGCCCAGATCTCAGGCTGATATCTGCCATTTGTTTTATGTAAAACAGCTTCTTTGTCAAGGTCTGCATTTCCGTCATAGATTACCGGCTGCGCACCAACGCTGCCAAGCAGATCAGCTGCACCGATACCGCTTTTTCCGGCTCCGAATACGAGAACCTTTTTTGATTTTAAATCCATTGTTCTGTTCCTCCTTATAATGCCAGGAGAGCGATCAGGCACATAATGGCTGTTACAACAGAGAACACTGCAACCACCCGTGTCTCAGACCACCCGCAAAGCTCGAAATGATGGTGGATAGGTGCCATCTTGAAAATTCTTTTTCCATGTGTTGCCTTGAAATAGGATACCTGGATCATAACGGAAAGCACCTCGATGAGATAGATCAGTCCTACCAGGATAATAAACAGCGGCATCTGCATTGCATAAGCCACTCCGGCAACAAAGCCGCCAAGTGCCAGGGAACCGGTATCCCCCATGAACACCTTGGCAGGGTATACATTGAACAGAAGGAAGCCCATAAGGCTGCCCACTACCGCACATGTGATAGGCTCGACACCGCTGCCCAGTCCCAGTGAAACAACAGTGAAAAATACTGCAACGATCAATGTAACGCTGGATGCCAGTCCGTCAAGTCCATCTGTAAAGTTTACTCCGTTTACAGTACCGATGACTGCAAAGAACAGTACCGGAACAGCGAACCATCCAAGATTCAGGTAATGACCGCTCCAGAACGGGATCCTCATAGTCAGGGATACATTGGAGTAATTCACAAGATAAAAAGCAAATACTGCTGTCACAACGATCTGCAGAGCCATCTTCTGCCATGGCAAAAGTCCATCAGAACGTTTCAGGACTACTTTCAGGTAATCATCCAGAAATCCGATCAGTCCAAATCCCAGAGTCAGGAAAAGTACCGGAATGATCATCGGATAATCCTTGATATAAAACAGTGATGTTACGGTCGTCGCAATAAGGAAGATCACACCGCCCATGGTTGGTGTACCATTCTTCTTCAGGTGGGACTGTACGCCCAGCTCTCTCTCTGTCTGTCCCATTTTAAGTCTTCTTAAAAACGGGATAACAACCGGTCCTAATACAAGGCTGATCGCAAATGAGATCAGCACAGGGATCACTACATGAAACTCCATCCTCACACCTCTTTAATTCTTTCGTTTTTTTATAGTTCCTCACCAGTATAAAGCTTTTCTTTTCATTAATCAAGTGCTGACTTTCCGCCTTGTCTGGTTTCCTCCTGAGCTGTTTTTTCGATTCCAAGATATGGAAGTATATTTTCAAAAATACTCCGGATCACCGGGGCTGCGATAATTCCTCCATAATACATTCCCTGGGGATTGTGGATGATGCAAAGCCCCAGTACTGTAGGATTCTCCGCAGGTGCAAACCCTAAGAATGAGGAAATATACCTTCCGGAACCTCTGGGAAGTGTCTGTGAAGTTGCTGTTTTTCCACCGATGGAGTACCCTTCAATACCTGCATTTTTTCCGGAACCTTGGGAGACTACTTTTTCCAGAACTGATCGCACTGTTTTGGATGTTTCTTCTGATAGGATTCCTGTTTCCACCGGATATTCCAGCGTGTTTATCTGCGTTCCGTCTGCACTTTCCACACTGATCCCGAAGTGGGGCGTGATCCTGTTCCCACCGTTGATGATAGAACTGACCGTAGTTGCAAGCTGAACCGGCGTGATCTGGAAGGACTGGCCAAAAGATACTGTGGCGAGTTCCACCTCGCCCATATTTTTCGGATTGTGCATAATGGTTCCTGCCTCACCCGGAAGATCGATTCCTGTTTTTTTCAGAAGACCAAACTGTTTGAAATATTTATAATATCTGTCAACTCCAAGACGCAGACCCACCTCAATAAAAACCGGATTGCAGGAGTTCTGTGCTCCTTCCACAAAATTCTGTGCTCCGTGCCCGGTCCGTTTGGCGCAATGGATACGCCGATCCTCCACCACTTTATACCCAGGACAGAAAAAACGATCTTCTGTTGAAACCACGCCTGCTTCCAGACCTGCTGCCATGGTGATAATCTTAAACGTGGAACCTGGCTCATATGTATCATTCAGGCAGGGGTTGCGCCACATCCGGTTGAGAAGATCCTGTTTGCTGCTTCCTGAATCCGTGCCGGTCACTGTTTCTTCTGCTGTATTCAACGTAAACGGATCATTCAGATCAAACTCCGGCACATTGACGCACGCATAGATCTCCCCGTTCTGCGGATTCATAAGAAGAACAGAAACCCTCTCTGCCTGCTTCTCCTCCATCACCTTCAAAGCTGCCTGCTGCACATACTCCTGGATACTGATATCCAGACTGGTGCGCAAGGTGTCTCCTGCAACCGGCTCTTTCCGCCGCTCTCCTGTCCCGTCCAGCTCCACTCCCCTGGCATCTGTAACTGTGAGGATTTTTCCCGGCTGCCCTGCAAGGATCTCATCATATTTTACTTCCAGCCCAATGATTCCCTGATTATCTCCCCCTGTAAATCCCAGAACCTTGGATGCCAGAGAACCATATGGATAATATCTCCTGTAATCCTCATCCACTTTCACCCCATTCAGAGCATATTCACGGATGGCATCTCCGATGGTTTTGTCTACATTTGTTTTAATTCTTTCAATAGAAGAAACTTTCTCGACTTTTTTGCGTATCATCTCTTCATCCATAGACAGCTGCTCTGTCAAAACCCTGATTACTTTTTCCGGTTCTTTAATCTGACTGTGGATCACGGAAATTGTACAGACAGTCCGGTTATCTGCCAGAACGTTCCCTCTGGCATCCAGAATTTTACCTCTGACTGCCTTGATATCACGCTCTCTCTCATGGAGATCATCTGCCTTCTGAGTGTAATAATCTGCCTGAGCCCACATAAGATAGATCAGCCTTCCTGCCAGTCCGCTCAGAATCAGCGCACAGCCTGCAAAAATCACCCAGATCTTTTTTCTGTGAAAAACCATTGTCCGGATCATAAAAAATCCCTCTCAGAGATCGTCACTGTAATATATGACGTTCCCCTGAGAGGGTATTCAGATTCTTTATTCCAGACCAGCTTCTTCATTGGTCAGGCCATCGCTCTGCATATCGTTATTGTCCTCTGTATCCTCCTCTGAATCTTCTTCCGGCGGACTCGGAACATCTTCGTTAGAGATGGCTTCCTTCTGGCCGTCTGCGGCAGATCCTGTTGCAGAATCACTGATTCCATTGAAAATATCCCACAGCTCTGTAGTAGGAACTTCCCCGTCCTCTGCTTCATCCGGCTGTACATTCAGATACGGAAGTGCTTCAGAAAGGATTCCCTGCGCAATATACTGTGCATAAGTACTGCTGGCCTGATCCTCTACATTCGGCTCATCTACAACAACATAAATCACAAGTGCAGGATCATCCACCGGTGCAAAACCGATGAAAGAAACCAGATATTTACCATTGCCTCGCGGCAGCTTCTCAGCTGTACCTGTCTTACCACCTGAACTGTATCCCTGAACCTTGGATGTACGGCTGGTACCATGATCCACACTGGCTGCCATATAAGAACGGATATTTGCGGAAATCTTCTCGGAAATAGTCTGCTTCATCAGTGTCGGAGAGATCGTCTTCACAACTCCGCCGCTGCTGTCCTTGATCTTCGTCACTAGATGCGGCTGATAGTAATAACCACCGTTGATAACAGAACATATGGCATTGATCTCCTGGATCATAGTCAGTGTATAACCCTGTCCGAAAGCCGAGCATGCAAGCTCTGTCTCGCCCATAGTCTCGCTGGTATGAACAACACCGCTGCCTTCATTAGGAAGGTCAATACCGGTTCTGGTGCCAAAGTTAAAAGTACTCTGAGTCTTGAGGAAATTGTCTTTACCCATCCTGGCTGCGATCTGCATCATACCATCGTTGCAGGAATTGGCAATAACATCCGCAAGTGCCTCCGTTCCATGTGCATCCGGCCATACCGCACATTTGATAAATGTGCTGGAGCCCTCTGCGCCAAAAGACTGCCCTCCATCGCAAACAAAATTATCTGTCTCAGATATTGCGCCCATCTCAAGTGCAGAACCCATAACGATAGGCTTGACAACAGATCCCGGCTCATAGGCATCTGTTACACAGAAGTTACTCCACATGCCATTCAGTGCTTCCACAGTCTGTTCATCATTCATGGCTGCGATCTCACTCTCCGAATAAATATTGGAAAGATCTCTCGGATTGTTCAGATCATAACGGTCGCCGCCGTCCATAGCCATGATCTCTCCGGTTTTTGGATCTTCAATGATAACGCCTACATTCTTGGCTCCCATCTTCTTCTCAAAAGTATTTACATACTTCTCAACAATCTGCTGTAGCCCAAGATCAAGGGAAATCTCAATACTCTTGCCGTCTGTTGGCTCAATAATGGTCTGCTCAACATCAGAATTATTGTTGATGTATCCGTACTGTCTTCCGTCAACACCGGTAAGTGTGGCATTGTAATATCCTTCAAGTCCGGCATCTGCAACATCTCTGGAAAGTGTAAATCCAATAGTATCACAGGCTGTCTCATTAAAAGGATAAGTCCTCAGATAATCCTCTTCGAACCATACGCCTGTGATATTGGAACGTTCCTTAAGCTGTGTTTTTGTCAGTCCGCTGTCTTCGCCCGGATTCTCATATTCCTCAAAGGCCTTCTTATCATCCATGGATATCTGTTTCTTCACGATCTGATACTGGCTTTCTTTGGTCGCATCATCCGTAAGAAGATTGCGCATCTCTGCTTCATCCAACCCCAGAACTTCTACAAGAGCCTTGATAGTAGGCTCAACAGTGTCCTGATCCTCATTAATCTCCAGGCAGTCAAGGATCACATTATAAACCTTATTGCTGGTTGCCAGAATGTTTCCGTTTCGGTCATAAATATCGCCTCGTTTCGCCGGAAGCGTCTGGTTCTCATATTTCTGCTGTGCCTGACTTAATACCTGTTTCCGGTATTTACTACCACTTGTAGCATTAATATAGGTAATTCTCGCCACCAAACCGACTAAAGCCAGCAACACTAAAGAAAATAGTACTGCCAGCTTTTTTTTCATTTTGTAATTTATTTTTTTTACAGGCCTGCGCCTTCTTGTACTCAATCGATCACCTCTGTAATATCTGTCACTTATGTGTGTCTACATCCTGATACTGTCTCACATAACTGTTTCCTTCTGTTGTATAGGTCTGTATCTGATCTTCTGAAGGATATTTCATTCCCAGTTCACCGATTGCTTTCTTCTTGATCTCACTGATATCTACATTCGATGTTACCTGACTGTAATATGCGTCATTATCTTCCTTGAGCTGTGCAAGTTCTGATTCCAGATTGGCAACATTCTTCATACTTGCCGTAATCTCTGATTTTACCTGCAGAAAATTGATGCAGGTAAAAAGCACTGCAATGGAAACTGCTGTGAGAAACATAACGAAGCCCTTGTTCATGGCCATCGCTTTCTCTCTGTTTCGCTGTGCCTGCCTACTCACCACCTGTTTCGCAGGTGTGGCAGGAACTGCTGATTTCTTCTGTTCTCTCTCCTGCGCCAGCCTTCGTCTTTCCTTAATATCGGGCAGATCAGTTCTTCGAGGAGCTTCCTGCAGCCGTTTTACCGCATTTCCCTGAATGTACACATCTCTCGAGTGTCTTACGGTATTCGGATTTCTTCTGGCGGTTGTTCCTCTTCCTGTCTTAGCCATTTGCCTACCTTCCATCCTTTATTTAAAACATTTTTCTTTCAAAGATGCGGAGTTTCGCACTTTTGGACCTTGGATTCTCCTCCATTTCCTCTTTACCTGGCAAAATCGGTTTCCTTGTGATCACCTTGCCTTTGGATTCCTTACCGCATACGCAGACCGGAAAATCCGGCGGGCATGTACAGGGATTCTCATTTTTGCGGAAAATGGTCTTCACGATCCTGTCCTCCAGAGAATGGAAAGTAATGATACAGATCCTTCCTCCATCGTTCAGAAGATCGATCATTCCGTCAAGAGAATCTCTTAGCACATCAAGCTCTCTGTTCAGCTCAATGCGGATCGCCTGAAAAGTTCTCTTGGCCGGATGTCCTCCTGTAGCCTGTATTTTCATAGGGATCGCTCCCCTTATAATCTCTGTCAGTTCCCCGGTTGTCCGAATCGGTGTCTGCTCTCTGGCAGCCACAATATGTTTCGCTATATTCCTGGCGAATTTATCCTCGCCGTAATCGCGGATAATACGGTAAAGTTCCTTCTCATCATAGCCATTGACAATATCTCCGGCTGTACGGCTCTGCCTTCTGTCCATTCTCATGTCCAGAGGTGAATCGTATCTGTAGGAAAAGCCTCTCTCTTCATTATCCAGCTGATAAGATGACACTCCTAAATCTAACAGGATCCCGTCCACTTTATCAATGCCACGGGATCTCAGCTCATCTGCCATGTAACAATAATTGCTGCGAATGATTGTCACCTGGTTAAAGGCTGACAGCCGTTCACTCGCAGCAATTATCGCATCCTGGTCTTGATCTATGCCAATAAATCTCCCCTTGGCAGAAAGTTTCTTACACACCTCTGTGGCGTGCCCCGCTCCTCCTAAAGTGCCATCCACATAGATTCCATCGGGTTTCACCCTTAAACCTCGATGGTTTCATTGAGTAATACAGATTTATGTTTAAATTCCATATCCATCTCCTGTGGGATTTCTACCTGCGCGTTGCTCAAATGACGATTCCAATGTTCTGCATGCTCTCGGCAATGCTGTCCATATCATCATAATTGCAGTTCTCGCTCCACTTCTCCTTGCTCCAGACCTCAATCCGGTTCAGATTACCCGTAAGCACCACATCCTTATCCAGACCAGCGAATTCGCGCAGCGTCTGCGGTACGAGAATTCTCCCCTGCTTGTCCAGCTGGCATGTTGTTGCTCCGGCTACAAAGAAACGTGAAAAGGTTCTTGCGTCTTTATTTGTAAGTGGTAATGCTCTGAGTTTCTCTTCAAAGGCAACCCATTCATCCATCGGATAAATAGAAAGGCAACCATCGAGCCCTCTTGTCAGTACGAACTCTTCCCCTAAGAGTTCCCTGAACCTGGAGGGAATGATCAGACGCCCCTTCGCGTCGATCGTGTGATTATACTCGCCCATGAACATGAAACCCACCTACTCTCTTGAAACACGATTCTCCCCTTCGTGTTTCCAGGGTACAAATGGTGTGTTCTGCCACTCATCTCCATTTGCTACCACTATTCACCACTTTCTACCACTTATGTAATCATTCTAAACTATTTACCCTGAAAAAACAAGTGCATATCCAAGTTTTTTTTAATTTCATGAAATATCCACAGGGGGTTTTTTAAGCATATCAGATTTATAGGCATTATTATGAAATAAAAAAGCTTCCGGGCTGTTCCCGAAAGCTTTTTTAAGCTGTATGTTCTGTTATTTTATGACATTTTAAAGGCCTTTGAACACAAAGGAAAATTCCATTTTTCCATCTGTATTCAGAAGGTATTCCGGATGGGTATGCGCACCCCAGCTGTCGTCTCCGCCTACACCCATCTGGTCTTTTGCAGCGCGCACTACTGTGTAGTGTACCTCCGGCAGTTCATATGGATGCATGGCATTTTCCATCTCATGCGGTGTGTACGGCAGCGCAGAGAACATCATCGGGCCATTGTTTTTGTCCATCTCAAAGAGCATTCCTCTGCCCTTTCTGTCAGTGATGCTTGCCCAGCGGACTCCCTCTTTGTTGCCGCATTCCTGAGGTACAAGATAACGCGCCATATTGTCTGATACAGAGTTTTCATAAATGCCAAGTTTTGCACCATGCTTTCTGTCTGAATAAGTTTCTGCCGGTCCAAGACCGTACCATTTCACATGATCATAATCTGCATTGAATTTAAAGAGAACACCAAACTCCGGCATGTCTCCCAGCTCTTTCACAGGATCATATGTCAGAGTTGTTTTCACTCTTCCATCGCCAAACACTTCGTATGCCAGACGGCACTCGCTGACCGGTGTGGTAGGCATCAGATATTTAAAAGCGACCTCTACACTGTTTTCATGAACTGTTGTCTCCGGTGCATTGGACGGTGCATATCTCTCTTTGCTCCTAAAATCTTTGTGTGTTGCATACATACTTGCGATCTTCCACTGTGCATAGCGCATTGGCATCAGGTTTCCGCAGTCGTTATCTGTAGGTGCTCTCCAGAAATTCGGCTTCGGGATCGCCTCGATCATCTCTCTTCCTGCATATTTATACGAAACCAGCCCTCCGTTAAGTACTGAGAACATCACCTGGAAATTCTCTCCTCGGACACCGATGTTGTGAAGGCTTTTTACAAGCTCAACGCCGCATTCAGAAAGTTTTCCGGTTTCTTCGATCTGGTACACATACTGGCCGAAGGCAACCTCATGTCCTGCTTCAGCCCAGAGTGTTTTTTTCTTCAGAAGGAAAGATACCGTTACTGTATACTCTCCCGGTCGGGTCTGTTTTCCAAATGGAAGTACGTAGTTATTTTCGCTTAACGGATCTACGGATGTTTCCAATGTCTCTGTACGAAGGACATGTCCGTTCTTTGCAAGTGTTACCTCACAGTCAAAAGTATCAGTATTTACAAAAAGGTTCTTGTTGATGACTTTAACGGAATTCTCACTTACCTGTGCAGTGATATTCTGGTAATTGAATTTTACTTCCTGCATCTTCGGGGAAGCATCTCTGTTCCCGCCGTATGCAATACCGTTTCCGCTGAAATTGTAGTCTGTCGGACGCTCTCCGAAATCGCCGCCGTAAGCCTGGAACTCTTTTCCGTAGCGGTCTTTTTTGTAGATGGACTGGTCAATGTAATCCCAGATAAAGCCGCCCTGATATTTCGGCTCTGTGTCTGTGAGATCTGTATATTTATGCATTGCACCACAGGAATTTCCCATTGCGTGAGTGTATTCGCAGCAGATAAACGGCTTGCTGTCATCCTCTGCAAGGAATTTCTTAATTGCATCTACAGACGGATACATCTGGCTTTCCATATCACTGGTATCATTATATCTTCGGTCATGGATAACACCTTCGTAGTGCACAAGTCTGGTGGGATCGTTCTTGCGGTAGAACTCTGACATCTCGAAGATATCTTTTCCGCCGAAAGATTCATTTCCGCAGGACCAGATCAGGATCGCCGGGTGGTTTTTATCCCTCTGATACATGGAATTTACACGGTCCAGCATCATGCCAAGCCACTCCGGTTTGTCGTAAGGTACCACATCCGTGTAATCCTTTGTAAACTCTGCAATATCCCAGGAACCGTGTGACTCCAGATTGTTCTCCGCGATCATGTAAAGTCCGTACTCATCGCAGAGACGGTAGATCGGTGAAGCATCCGGATAATGACAGGTACGGATGGCATTGATATTGTTCTGCTTCATGGTGATGATGTCCTTGAGCAGTTCCTCCTCAGATACATGTCTTCCTGTAATGGAGCTGAACTCATGTCGGTTTACGCCCTTAAATACAATACGTTTGCCATTGAGTGTCATAATTCCGTCCTTCATCTCAAAACGGCGGAATCCAACTCTCTCAGGGATGATCTCCTGAAGTGTTCCTTCTCTGTCATAGACTTCCATTTCCAGATCATAGAGCTGTGGGTCTTCTGCACTCCAGAGAACCGGGTCCGGGATCTCCCAAGTATATGTATTCTTTCCTCTGAGATCTTTTTCCTCTGAAAAAAGGATCTCACCTTTTCCGGAAAGTGTAACCTTGATTTTTCCTTCTCCCCAGGTATCTGTAGTAAGCTCCAGGGTGGCACTCTTTAATGTTTCGTCCGGAACCGCACGGATCTGCAGATCATATACATGTACTTCCGGCACTGTATAAAGATATACATCTCTGTAAATTCCGGAGAAGCGGTAAAAATCCTGATCCTCACACCAGCTGCTTGCTGTCCATTTGAATACCTGGACAGCCAGTTTGTTCTCTCCGTCCTTCAGATATTCTGTCAGTTCGAATTCTGATGGGGTAAAAGAGTCCTCGCTGTATCCCACAAAGCTTCCGTTGAGCCATAAAGCAAGTCCGCTCTCTGCTCCCTGGAAGGAAATGAAAACTCTTTTTCCTTTCATGTTCTCCGGCACGTAAAAATATTTCACATAGCTGGCTACCGGATTGAAACGCTCCGGAATCTGACCCGGGTGAAGTTCCTCATGGCCTTCCCACGGATACTGGACATTTGCATACTGCGGAACATCGTATCCTTCCATCTGGATATGTGCAGGCACATAAATATCTTCCCAGTCTTTGCAGGAATAAGCCTCTGTCTCAAAGCCCTGGATCGTTCCGGCATAGTTCGGTGCATACTGGAATTTCCAGAGGCCGTTCATATCATAGCGGTAAGAAGTCTCACCATCTTCTCTCTCTTCCTCAGAACGGTAGTAAGTATGGTCAGAATGTGCCGCCATTCTTCCATCACAGAAATACTGAGGATCTTTTACCAGTGAATAATCGAATTTTTTCATTGCTTCCTCCTGTTTGAATCTTTAATTAGTTTCTTTCGCTCTTTTTTTCCTGTTGATATAGTTATTATAGTATAATCCGACGGATTATGGTATAATATGTTTCACCAAAATATATAACATTCAGAAACAGGTGAATACAATGTCAATTTATTTCAGAAATACCCCCGTCAGTGCTCCGTTTATCTTTGAATCTCTCGGCAACCACTGGAAGCAGGATACCGTACTCCGTCCGGGCGGATACCCTTACTATCATTATCTCCAGACAGAAAAAGGCTGCGGACGCATAGAAGTACAGGGAGAAAATTATTCTCTTGGTGCTAACGAAGGAATTCTTATAGCCCCCAATGTTCCCCATTCCTATCACAGGGATTCCACTACATGGATCACCATGTTTGCCACATTTACAGGCACTCTGGCAGGAAGCATTCCTTCCATGACGGAGAATCACGATGTTATTTTTATTGAGAAAGAACAGGGAGAGCATATTCAGAAGCTGATCTCCAATGCTCTCCGTAAATACCACCAGCCCAGCCCGGATCTGAAATCTCTTTCCTCGGACTGCTACAGCCTTCTGCTGAATTTCTCGGACTGTGCAGCTTCCCCGAAGATCCAGGAGAATCCTCTTTATCAGAGATACGTAGTTCCTGTAATAAAAGAAATTGAAACGAACTACCAGCTGGAACTCACAGCTGCTGAGCTGAGTCAGAGCGTATTTGTTTCTCCGCAGTATCTTTCCAGGATTTTCCGTCGTTTTTTGGGATGTTCTGTATATGAATACGTTACCATGTACCGAATCAGCAGAGCCAGAGAGCTTCTTTTATCCAATCCGCACATGAAAATCCAGGATATTGCCGGAGCTGTGGGCTTCTCCGATGCCAGCCACTTTATTGCCATGTTCCGTAAGATCACAGGAATAACGCCTCTGGATTTCAGGAAGATGTATTAGCAGCTTATGCGATTGACAAAAAAATCCGGCAGGAAATCTCTATTGAGTTAAATAACTCATGAATTTCCTGCCGGATTTTAATTTATCTCAGCTTTCGTAATACAGCTCAAGAATACGGTCAACTCTCTGACTGATCTCCAGATTCTTCAGCAGGTCGCTCCTGCTCATGATCTGACTGTCCATCTTGCTGCGTTCCTTCTGCAGCTGCTGAAGCAGTGCTGCTCTTCGGGATTCTCTCGTTTCCCGCGGTATCTTGTTCTGGTTCATTCTTCTCTCCCTGTACAGTCTCTGTTTTTACAGGTTCTGCTGTGTTTTCTCTCTTCTCTGCTGCTTCCCGTTCCGCCTGATAGTCTTTCTCCATTCTGCGCATCCTGGCTGCAGCACGTTTCCTTGTCATAATACATCTTACTGTAACGATCACTGTACATACAACGAAGAGTATGCCTGAAATGACCAGTGAAACATCAATTTCTGTTCCCGGAAAAAATATTTTGTCTGTGCGGAACCACTGAACCACAAATCTTCCCAGTCCATAGCCGGCCAGATATCTCAGAAAAATCTCTCCCTGAAATACTTTTTTTCTAAGGTGCATCATAAGAATCAGAAGCAGCAACAGGCACCAGAGGCTCTCATAAAGGAACATCGGCTGAACCAGAACGCAGGCTGAACCACCCACAGTTTCCAGATTCTCACGCATCTTCGTTGTCACCTCACCAGCTCTTACCGCAGTCAGCGGAAGCTGCATGGAAAGGACATTATCAGCGTATTCTCCGAAAGATTCCCTGTTAAAGAAACATCCCCACTTTCCTATTATCTGTCCGATGAGAACTCCCATACATGCAATATCTGCCATCTGCCAGAAAGATTTCCGGCGGATGTGGCAATACAGTACTCCACCGATCACGCCGCCCAAAAGTGCCCCGTAGAACATCATTCCTCCGGAACGGACATTCAGGATCTGACCCGGATCATTCTTATAAAGGCTCCATGAGAAAGCCACGTAAAAAAGCCGCGCTCCGATCACACCGGTAATCAGCGTTACAATCGCCAGATCCAGGCATGCGTCTGCATCTTCATGGTTCCTTCGGGCTTCTAGCACTGCAAAAAAGATACCCAGGAGCATTCCTGCCGCGATCAAAATCCCGTAAATCGTTATCTCAAATCCAAAAATTTCAAAAGATCTCGGCACATAGTCCAAAACCAGCTTCAGTCCTGGAAACCGAATTGACATATCCATAAAATCACCTGTTTATTATACGTTGAAACGGAACAAGATCACATCTCCATCCTGAACAACATAGTCTTTTCCTTCCATGCGGACAAGACCTTTCTCCCTGGCTCCTGCGTAAGAACCGCAATCCAGAAGATCCTGATAATTCACGACCTCAGCTTTAATAAATCCACGCTCAAAGTCTGTATGGATCTTACCGGCTGCCTGCGGTGCCTTTGTTCCGATCTTGATGGTCCATGCTCTTGTCTCGTCCTCACCTGCTGTCAGGAAACTCATAAGTCCAAGAAGATGATAGCTTGCGCGTACAAGTTTCTCAAGGCCGGACTCTGTAAGTCCAAGATCCTCAAGGAACATCTTTCTCTCATCTTCATCAAGCTCAGAGATCTCTTCCTCGATCTGAGCACAGATTACAAATACCTCACTGTTCTGTCCGGCTGCATATTCGCGTACAGCCTGAACATGACTGTTGTTCCCGCCGTCATCTGCAATATCATCCTCTGCAACATTTGCAGCATAGATCACAGGTTTTGCAGTAAGAAGGTTGTATGTTGCAAGCCATGCATCCTCATCCTCGTTCTCTGTCTCAAGAGTGATGGCAAGATTGCCCTCCTCAAGGTGTGCTTTTACTCTCTCAAGGAATGTAAGCTCTTTGGCTGCTTCCTTATCCATCCGTGCTGTCTTTGTAACCTTGGCAATTCTTCTCTCCAGAATCTCAAGATCTGAGAAAACAAGCTCCAGGTTGATCGTTTCAATATCGCGAATCGGATCAATATTTCCGTCTACATGGACAACATTGGAATCTTCGAAGCATCTTACAACATGAACGATAGCATCTACCTCACGGATGTTTGCAAGGAACTGGTTTCCAAGTCCTTCACCCTTGGATGCGCCTTTTACAAGTCCTGCGATATCAACGAACTCGATAACTGCAGGTGTCACTTTCTTGGATTTATAGAAATCGCCAAGAAGGTTCAGTCTCTCATCCGGCACTGTTACAACACCTACGTTTGGGTCGATGGTACAGAACGGATAGTTTGCTGATTCTGCTCCGGCCTTTGTCAGTGAATTAAATAATGTACTTTTTCCTACGTTAGGAAGTCCTACAATTCCTAATTTCATTTCTCTGTATTTCTCCTTTAAATATATAGATTTTACGGTAATTTCAGATACCTCCTGATATCAGACGGGTCATTTGCAGAGCCATTATGCTTCTTTGAGGGTATCTGCTACTTTCAGTATTTTTGCCTTTCTCATCTTACCATACACAGGTAGAATACGCAACCCACCGTACTTTCAGATTTATTTCTGCCGGCTTCGCCAGCCAAAGCAGCTCACAGAACACTGCCGGTGATCCGTAACCGTACACTAATCTCTTGACATGATCATAAGCAGCTGACCGCTGTCATACGTGATTTCTGCCGTCTCTTCTGCGATTTCATTGCTGACTGTGAGGCCGCTGTCCGCAACTGTAAGACGATATTTATTCAACGGATATTTAAATCCCTTCAAGGTCAGTCCGTCCACATCACCGCCAACAGTAAAAAACGAAACATATTTTCCAAACTGGGAATCCCGTTTCAGCACAGTTCCGCTTTCAGCCAGAGTTATGTAATTCCACTGATCCGCAATGGAAATATGCACACCTTTATCTTTTCCCATGGAAAGCAATCCCAGATTGGCCAGAACATGATCCAGTCTTGTCCCGGTCGCACCGAAGATCAGTATATCCCTGGCCCCTTTTTCTATGATGTGATTGACTGCTGACTGAGTATCGGAATCATCTTTCTCCGGGCAAAGCCTGATGATCTCAAGATCTGAAAGGCTTCTCATATAGGCTTCCCCTTCTTCGGAAAGACTGTCAAAATCTCCCACTGCAAGATCTGGTGTGATCTCCGGATTTCTCATAAACCACTCCAGGCCTTTGTCTGCCGCTACCAGCTTCAGGCTCTCTCTTTTACCCTCTTCAATTCTTTTTTTCAAAAACCGAGGGCAAAACCATCCTGGATATTGCCCCCGCTCATTACTATCGTATCAATCATTTTCAGTCCAGCTTTTCTTTGATATTGTGAATCCTGTCTGTGATATGTCTTACATTGGCTGCCACATCTCCCTTAAATACCCAGGAGCCTGCAACCATAAAGTTGGCGCCGGCACGCATAACCGTTTCAAGTGTATCATCATTGATACCACCGTCCACCTGGATATCAACGTCCAGATCTTCCTCGTCAATAAGCTCACGAAGCTCCTGGATCTTTTCAGTGCACTCGTCCATGTATTTCTGTCCACCGAATCCCGGCTGAACAGTCATCACAAGCACCATATCCACATCTTCGAGAAGATGGCTGATGTCATTTACCGGTGTGGATGGCTTAATGGAAACTGCCGCTTTTACTCCTGCTGCCCTGATCTGCTCCAGTGTACGTTCCAGATCCTCACAGGCCTCTGCATGAACTGTAATGGAATCTGCTCCACACTCTACAAAATCACGTATATATCTCTCCGGTTCTGTTACCATCAAATGTACGTCGAAAAACATGTTGGATTCTTTTCGGATTGATTTGATCACCGGCATTCCAAAGGATATGCTCGGAACAAAATCTCCATCCATAACATCAATATGCAGATATTCCACGCCTTCTTTTTCCAGAATTTTAATCTGTTCTCCCAGTCGGTTAAAATCTGCTGATAAAATCGACGGGCACAATCGGTATTCCATGACTCAGTATCTCCTTTTCTCTTTTAATTCCTGGTGCAGCTCCAGATAATCTTCATACCGGAGTCTGCTGATCTTATTGTTCTCAAGGGCTTCCTTCACGGCACAGCCCGGTTCGTGTATATGACGACAGCCCTGGAAACGGCACTGGTCTTCATATCTCCGGAACTCCGGGAAATAATCCTTCAGTTCCTGTTCCTCCATGTTCTCAATATACAGGGAGGAAAATCCCGGTGTATCCACAAGAAATGTGTCCTGTGCCACCGGTATGATCTGTGCATGGCGGGTGGTGTGCTTACCCCTCTTCAGCTTACGGCTGATCTCGCCGGTCTCCATCTCCACTTCTTCCTGAAGGGAATTGGTAAGAGAAGATTTACCAACGCCGGAAGGCCCTGCTACTACCGTAGTTTTGCCTTTCAGCACCTCTTCGATCTCGCCGAGACCTTCGCCTTTCAGCGCACTTGACATGATCACCTGATAACCGCAGCTCTGGTATGTCTCACAGAGAAATTCCAGGTCTTCCGCTGTTGCCAGATCTTTTTTATTAAAACAGATGACGGCCGGAACATCCTCCCTCTCCATCATAATGAGAAAGCGGTCAAGGAGCATGAAATTGGGCTTCGGGTTATCCATGGCAAAGATCACCAGTGCCTGATCCACATTAGCTACTGCCGGACGGATCAGGGAATTCTTACGTTTATGGATCTCTGTCACGCTGCCTTCCAGCTCTTTTTCATCCAGAACTGTAATGTCCACGTTGTCACCGACCAGGGGCTTGAACTTATCCTTGCGGAAAATACCCTTGGCTCTGCATTCATATGTATTGCCGTCTTCTGCATATACATAGTAGAATCCGGCAATACCTTTTATAATTTTACCCTGCATATCACTCAGCTTTCTTGAAAGTGACTGTGTAGGTTCCAAGCTGCTGATAATCTCCGTTTACCTGCTCATAGAGATAAATGGTACCGCTTGTCACACCCTCAGCACCGGAAATATCCAGCTGGTACGGGAAGCTTACATTCTGACCGTTAATGATAGTAGACGCTTTCGGCTCTCCATTTACATCCTGGATCAGTTCCAGACGGATTGCTCCTCCGTTATATCCAGACGGAGTATCCAGAGTCTGTGTACATTTCCAGCCGGTATTAGCATTATCTGCAGTGCTTGTTGTGCTGTCTGCGGATACTGTACTGTCTGTAGCAGCAGTACTATCTGATGCTGTACTCTCTGAAGATGCTGTACTGTCTGCTGCGGATGCACTGTCTGCAGATGCTGTACTGTCTGCTGCCGGTGCCTTATCTCCGGAGCTGATCGTAATATAGACCGGCTGATCCGGATCTGCTGCTGTATAAGCTTCCGGATCCTGTGCAATAACAGTACCTGCTGCTTCTGTACTCTGCTGCTCTGTGATCTGAATATCAATAAATTTACCTAAAGTGGTAAGTGCATCATCCTTGGTCATTCCAACAACACTTGGAACTTCCGCATTATCACCATAATCAACACCTCTGCTGACTGTCAGTGTTACAGAAGAACCGCCCTGTACAGAAGTACCTGCTGCCGGCTCAACATTATATACATATCCAGGATCTACAAGTGCATATCCATTATCATCTGTATCGCTGTATTCTTTCTGAACAGTTACCTGAAGACCAAGATCTTCCAGTGTCTGCTGCGCATCAATACCTGTGCGTCCGTCCAGATCCGGAATTGTAACCTGTGCTGTTCCTGTACTTACCCAGTATTTCACAGTTGTATTCTCTGCAACCTGTGTTCCTGCAGCTGTCTCCTGACGTGAGATCTTGCCTTTCTCCTGATCGGACGCTTCCTCCCCGGCCATCTGTACGCCAAGATGTGCGTCATTTGCAAGAGTCTTAGCCTCTTCCTCAGTCTTTCCTACAAGATTCGGAACTATTGCCATTGTTGTGCCGGAAGTATCTTCTGTCTGTTCTTTCTGCGTATCATTTGTCTTACCGCCAGTTCCGAAAAGACCAGCTGCACGTCCAAGTACGACCACCAGAACGATCAGAAGCACTGCTCCTCCGATGAGAGCTGCAATCGTCAGTGCTCTTCCGGAACCGTGTTTCTTTTTCTTTTCGGATTTATGACTGGATTTCGGCTGATAATCATCCTCTGCATCATCGTAATCGTTATCATCGTATTGCTCTTTCTCAAGAGCTTCGATCTCCTGCTTGAGACTCTGCTTCGGTGTGTTCTTGATCTCACCAAGCTCTTCCTCTGAGATCACAACTGTCTTGGCATCATTGTCCACAGTAGCAAGCTTTACAAAATCTCCCTGCGGATCGATCAGTGAATGTTTCAGATCTGCGATCACATCTTCCATCCGGCTGTATCTGCGGTCAACACTCTTCTGTGTACATTTCAGGATGATCTGCTCCAGGCTGTACGGAAGATCCGGTGTGTAAACACTTGGCGGAACCATTTCTTCCTGCAGATGCTTGATGGCAATAGCAACTGTTGTATCCCCGTCAAAAGGAACTCTTCCTGTAACCATCTCATACAAAGTGATTCCAAGAGAATAGATGTCACTCTTCTCATCGCTGTATCCGCCTCTTACCTGCTCAGGTGAACTGTAATGAACAGATCCCATAACATTGGAGCTGATCGTATTGGAGGAAGCAGCTCTTGCGATTCCGAAATCCGTGACCTTTACCTTACCATCTGTTGAAATGATAATGTTCTGAGGCTTCACATCTCTGTGAACGATCCCGTGGCTGTGTGCTGCTTCCAGTCCCATTGACACCTGAATGGCAATACTTGTTGCTTCTTTAATAGAAAGCTTGCCTTTCTTGGAGATATACTCCTTCAGGGTGATTCCCTCGATCAGTTCCATTACAATGTAATAAACACCACCATCATCACCTACATCAAAAACATTGACAATATTCGGATGTGTCAGCCCGGCTGCTGCCTGAGCCTCACTTCTGAATTTCCTGATAAATGTGGTATCTTCCCGAAACTCCGGTTTCAGGACTTTCACTGCCACAAAGCGGTTGAGCTTATGATCCATAGCCTTATAGACATCTGCCATTCCGCCAGTTCCGATTTTTCCTACAATCTCATAGCGTTCGGCTATGATCATTCCCGTCTTCAACATGTTTTCACCTCATTCGTGAATGGTTCTACCAGTACGATTGCAATATTATCCTTACCACCATTCTGATTTGCTTCCCGAAGGAGCGCATTGCCCTTCTGATCAATATCTGCTTCCGGATCGGATATGATCTCCTGAATTTTGGAATCTTCCACCATATTGCTCAGACCATCCGAACACATCAGGATCGTACAGTCTTTCTCAAGCTTCAGATCAAAGAAATCAACATCCACCGTTTTCTCTGCGCCAAGTGCCCTTGTAATAATATTCTTATCCGGATGATTACGTGCTTCCTCCTCACTGATCTCACCCATTCTGACCATCTCCTGAACCAGAGAATGATCTTTGGTAATCTGTCGGATTTCATCACTGATCACATACAAGCGGCTGTCGCCAACATTGGCAATATAGGCATACTGATCTACAATAGTCGCTACCACCATAGTGGTTCCCATGCCCCGGAGATTTGCATCTTCCTGCGCACGGTTTCTGATCTCCGTATTGGCAGCTTCAATGGCATGACGAATGACCTTCACCGGATTGTAATCCGCGTCTTCACGGATTTCATCCACAAGGATCCGTACTGCATGTGAGGATGCATAGTCACCGGCGTTATGGCCTCCCATTCCGTCTGCGACTGTGAAAAGGTTAGGCAGATTTCCTACCGGACCTTCGGACACAAATACGTAGTCCTGATTCATCTTCCGCTTCTGCCCTACATCAGTAGCTGAGTATATCCTCATGTCACTTCTCGCTTTCTGTTTTTTCCATGTAACTTTTTCTTAGCTGTCCACAGGCACCGTCAATGTCGCTGCCCATTTCCCTTCTAATAGTAACATTAATTCCGTATTTTTCAAGTTTTATTTTAAAATTCTCAACAGCCTGTCGAGTAGAACGGACATAGGACCGTTCCTTAATAGGATTTACAGGAATCAGATTTACATGGCAGTTGATCCCCCGGATGCGTCCTGCAAGCTGTTTTGCATCTGCCTCGCCGTCATTTACCCCGGCCACAAGACTGTACTCAAATGTAATACGTCGTCCTGTCTTGTCAAAGTAATTCCGGCAGGCATCTAAGACCTCATCCATGGAGTATTTATTCGCTATAGGCATCAGTTCCCGGCGTTTCTCATCATTTGGTGCATGAAGAGAAAGTGCCAGTGTGATCTGAAGTTTCTCCTCTGCAAGATCATACATCTTAGGTACGATGCCACAGGTAGAAACCGTTATATTACGCTGGCTGATGCCAAGCCCGTTCTCATCTGTCAGGATCTTTATGAAACGGATCAGATTATCATAATTATCCATCGGCTCACCGGTTCCCATCACAACTACATTGGCAACGCGCTCACCGGTATCTGCCTGTATCCTGTAAATCTGATCCAACATCTCAGACGGTTTCAGGCATCTGGTAAGCCCTCCGATGGTGGAGGCACAGAACCGGCAGCCCATACGGCAGCCAACCTGTGAGGAAATGCACACCGAATTTCCATGATGATATCTCATAAGAACACTCTCGATCACATTTCCATCTTCCAGCTGAAACAGATACTTTCTTGTTTCGTCAATTTTCGATATCCTTACATCAGCCTGGATCAGAGCTGTGATCGGATAAACCGAAAGCTTTTCCCGAGGCTTTTGGAAAGATTCGTCATTTCATCCCAGGAGGTAACAAGCTGCTGGTGCAGCCATGCGTAGATCTGTTTTGCCCGGAAAGGCTTCTCACCGATCTCAGTCATCAGATTTTTCAGTTCCTCCAGTGTCATGGATTTTATATCTGTCATTTTGTGTTATTTCCTTCTGAATCTGGCAATGAAGAATCCATCCGTCTTATGTATTCCCGGAAGGAGCTGCAGATAACCAAGTTTGGTTGACTTGCAGTGAAGCTCCTCCGGAAGATACGGATCCAGGCTTTCCAGCCTGTACGGGTAATTCTTCAGAAACCATAATACGTTTTCTTCGTTCTCTTCTCTTGCGATGGTACATGTGCTAAAAATCAGTGTTCCATCCGGCTTCACATACTTCGCAGCCTTGTCCAGAATCTTTCTCTGAAGCATAACAATCTCTTCCTGTTTCTGCGGAGTTGCCCTGTATTTGATCTCAGGCTTCTTTCCGATTACGCCGTATCCCGAGCATGGGACATCTGCGATCACAATATCTGCCTTCTCTTCAGAATCCGGATCATAAATGGTAGCATCCTGCACTTTTGCTTCCACATTGATCACACCTGTTCTCTGGATATTTTCCTCAATAAGATCAGCCTTGTACTGGCTTACATCCCTGGCATCCACATTACCATAATCGCCCATCTTATCTGCCACATGGATACTCTTTCCGCCAGGTGCTGCGCACATATCGATAATGTAGTCACCTTTTTTCGGACTGGCAGCCTCTGCCACCATCATGGAACTTACATCCTGCACCAGTATCTGTCCCTGGAGAAAAACATCCAGCGTCAGAATATGATTGTAATCTGAAATCTTCAGTGCATATGGCAGATATGGAGCCTGCTCCACAGTAACTCCCTGTGATCTGAGACTTGTAACAATGGCTTTTTTTGATGCCCTGTGCGTACGGCACCGCACTGTAAGCGGTCTCTCTGTAAGAAAATCTTCCAGGATCTTTTCCGTGGTCTTCACTCCATAGGCATCAATCCATTTATTCACCAGATATTCCGGCATGGAATATTTCACGGAAAGATACCGTACCTCATTCTCTTCTCTGGAAGGAAGCTCCAGATTCTTTAACTCCCTGGCGATCGTGCGGAGAACACCATTTACAAAAGGCTTCAGGTTGTAGAAGCCTTTCCGCTGGGCAAGCTTCACAGCCTCATTGCACACTGCACTGTCCGGAACACTGTCCATAAATTTCAGCTGATAAACACCGCTTCGGAGGATCTCCCTGATCTGCGGTTTCATTTTATTTACGGAAACCTTGGAAAAAGAATCGATCACATAATCAATATAAATCCGATATTCCAGAGTTCCCTCACACACTCTCGTAATAAAGCTTCTCTCCTGTTTCGGAAGAAACTGGTATTTGGAAAGAGCATTGCGGATCGCGATGTGGCTGTGCTCTCCTTCCTCCTCGATTTGTAACAGGATCTCAAGGATCAGTTCTCTTGTATTCACTCCGCTGCTAATCACGGTCTCTACCTCCTGCAAGGATAATCAGTCTCAGAAGCTGAAGAATGGATGATGCAAGAGCTGCCACATATGTAAGTGCAGCTGCTGTCAGCACCTTTCTTGCTCCTTTTTTCTCGTCAGTGCCTAAAATACCGGTAGTCTCCAGCATTGTAAGTGCTCTGGAGGAGGCATTGATCTCAACCGGAAGAGTTACCAGCTGGAAAAGTACTGCAAGTGAAAACAATGCAATTCCAAGCGTAACCAGCGGATGAATGGAAAAGATCAGTCCGGCGATAAACAGCGGCCAGGAAAGCTGTGAGCCGATATTCGCAGCCGGCACGATCGCAGAACGGATATTCAAAGGTGCATAATTGGTTGCATCCTGGATCGCATGTCCGCACTCATGTGCTGCCACGCCAACTGCTGCCAGAGAGTTTCTTCCATAAATATCCTCAGAAAGCGAAACTGTTTTCGTCCGTGGATCATAATGGTCTGTCAGGCTTCCTCTTATCGGAACAACCTGTACATCTGTGATCCCTGCTGCCCGGAGAATCCGCTGTGCTGCCTCCGCACCGGTAATCCCGGAATGATTCCTCACTTTCTTATATACTGCAAAAGTACTCTTAAGTTTTGCAGATGCGGCAAGGGAAAGAATCATTCCGATTACAAGCAGGAGCACTGTAGGGTCCATCCCATATCCATAATAACCATATCCGTACATTATTCATCACTCCCTGGAATCTGAAAACATGTCTCCTGGTTTCAACTGACATCCGCGCAGAAAAGCATCTGCTTCCATACGTTTCTTGCCTTCCAGCTGTACTTCGTGAAGTACCAGTACATCCTGTCCGCAGGCTACGTGGATACCATCTTTATCTGTGCTCACAACGGTACCCGGTATCTCTTTAACCTCTGCCTGCTCAACGGAACTCCTCCATACTTTAAGAGTTTTTCCATTGATAAAGGTAAATGCACTTGGCCATGGATTTAAACCACGCACAAGACGTTCCAGTTCCCGAGCACTTTTTGAAAAATCCAGAAGTCCCATTTTCTTTGAGATCATAGCTGCATATGGTGTCGGACTCTCCTCCGGCTGTTTCTCATATACAGCTGTTCCGTCAAAAATAGTCGGCAGCGTCTGAATCAGAAGCTCTGCTCCTGCCTCTGCCAGCTTGTCAAAAAGACTTCCACCTGTCTCATCTTTCGCAAGCGGCACCACGATCCTGGAGATCATATCTCCGGTATCCAGGCCGGTTCCCATCTGCATGAGGGTAACGCCGGATTCTTTTTCCCCGTCAATAACTGCCTGCTGGATCGGTGCTGCTCCGCGGTATTTCGGAAGTAAGGATGCGTGGATATTGATACATCCGAATTTCGGCATCTCCAGAATACTCTTCGGTATGATCTGTCCAAAAGCTGCTACAATAATGATATCCGGTGCAATTTTTGCAAGTTTTTCCACAAATTCCGGATCACGCACCTTCACAGGCTGCAGGACCGGAATGTCATGTTTCAGTGCTTCTTCTTTTACAGGGGTAAACATCATGGTTTTGCCTCTGCCCTTAGGCTTATCCGGCTGTGTGATCACAGCCTCAACCTCATATCCGTTCTTTACCAGTGCAGCAAGAGGTGCAACTGCAAAGTCCGGAGTTCCCATATAAACAATTTTCATATTATCCCGCCTTTAGTCTTCTTCGTCGTAGTCGTAAGTTACCTTGTGAAGTTCTCCCTCTACAAGTTCTGTGTACATTTTCCCATCGAGATGGTCAATCTCATGGCAGAATGCTCTGGCAAGAAGCTCCTCGCCTTCGTAGATCACTTCTTCCATGTTTACGTCAAGTGCTTTTACTTTCACATAGTTCGGACGCGTTACCTGTCCTGCCATTCCCGGAACACTTAAGCATCCCTCATCACCTGTCTGCTCACCACTTGTCTCTAGGATCTCCGGATTGATAAGAACGATCGGGCCTTCTCCCACATCGATCACAACGATACGTTTCAGGATTCCTACCTGCGGTGCTGCCAGACCTACACCCATTGCATCATACATGGTATCCAGCATGTCTGTGATCAGCTCACTGATCTTTGGTGTCATTTCCTCTACAGGACGGGATTTTTTGGTCAGTACAGGATCTCCCTCTACTCTGATTGTTCTAAGTGCCATTTTTTCTTCTCCTTTTCATTTCAGATGATAAGCTTCTGCCGGCTGTCCTGCCTTATCAGCTCATATCAAATTGTATGTATATTTTCCGGAAACCGGAATTTATCTCTATATACTGCTCAAGCTTCTCTCTTACTGCCGTGAGAAAAGCCATGTCCACGTTTTTCAGATGGAGCACCTGGCGGTATACATCCTTCACTTTTCCCACAGATGCTGCTGCAGGACCGATCATGTGAAGTTCCTCTTTCGGACTTACCCTGCAGATAAAAGCTTCTATATAATACATGGCTTTTTTCAGAAGTTCTTCATCCTGGCAGGCGCCAAAAATCGTCATTATATGTGCTGCGGGCGGATAATCCATAAGCAACCGGTAGCCCATTTCTTCTTTATAAAATTCAGCGTAATCCTGGGTAGCTGCTGCCCTGATACTGTAGTGTTCAGGCTGATAAGTCTGTATCACCGCATGCCCTGGCTTCACTCCGCGGCCTGCACGCCCTACGGCCTGGGTAAGAAGCTGAAATGTCCGCTCTCCGCAGTGATAATCATCCATATTCAGGGAAAGATCCGCTGCGATCACACCAACCAGCGTCACATCCGGAAAATCATGACCCTTGACGATCATCTGGGTTCCCACCAGAATATCTGCTTCATGCCTGGAAAAAGCTGCCAGGATCTTCTCATAGCTGTCCTTTGTCCTTGTGGTATCAAAATCCATCCGAAGGACTCTTGCCTCCGGAAAATCCTTCTCAAGAACCTTCTCGATCTGCTGAGTTCCTGCCTTAAATCCTCCGATGTGAGGGGATCCGCAGGAAGGACAGACCTGTGGCTTCACCGTCTCATAGCCGCAGTAATGGCAGATCAGGCGGCGGCCATTATGCTCACTTAAAGACACATCACAATGCGGACATTTCATCACATGGCCGCAGGCACGGCAGGAAACAAATCCCGCATACCCTCTTCTGTTGAGAAAAAGCATGGCCTGCTCTTTCTTTCGGAGAGTTTCACTTAAAGAAGCTTTCAGTTCCGTACTCAGAACAGAACGGTTTCCTTTCTTTAATTCTTCCCTCAAATCCACGATTGATACCTGCGGAAGAGGTCTTTCTTCATAACGGGCATTCAATTTCACCAGAAGATACTCCCCGCTTTCTGCACGGCTGTAAGCAGAAAGTGATGGTGTAGCTGATCCCATCACCACATTCGCATGCTCCATCCGGGCCCTCTGGATGGCGGTTTCCCTTGCATGGTACCGCGGTGTATTCTCACTTTTGTAGGTAGACTCATGTTCCTCATCAATAACGATCAGTCCCAGATTGGAAAATGGTGTAAAAAGTGCAGATCTTGGCCCTACCATCACCTGCACTTCACCACGTTTCGCTCTTTTAAACTGATCGTAACGCTCTCCCTGGGAAAGTCTGGAATTTAAGACTGACACCTTATCTCCGAACATGGCATAAAATCGCCGCACAGTCTGATAGGTGAGGGCAATCTCCGGGATCAGGACAATAGCCTGTTTTCCCTCCTGTATCACCTGCTGGATCAGCCGCATGTACACCTGAGTCTTGCCACTTCCCGTAACTCCGAAAAGAAGTACCGGCCTCGGTTCCTGTTCCTTCCATTCCCTGAATATCTGCTTAACTGCCACATTCTGTTCCGCATTCAGACATAATTCACAGTCTTCTTTTACAAGATCAGCCTGATTCGGAATCCTGTACATTTCCTGATTCTCTAAGCGGATCATACCTTTTTTTCAAAAAAATCAAGAACCGATGCACCTGCGCCAAGTTCCTTCGAGGCATAAGTATATTCCAGTCTTCCGGCTTCCAGTATCGCCCGGAGGAAACGTTCTCTTGCCCTGAACCGGCTGCCGGAGAGTTCTTCCAGTAGCTCTTCCGCAGCCTGTCTTTCTCCGCAGAAAAAAATCAGCCGCTTTTCTTTTGCACGTATCTTGTCCTTTACAGGAAGAACGGTTTTAAGAGCCTGGATCATGGTTGAACCATAAGTCTCCTTCATCCAGGCAGCCAGGGCGATGAGACGTGATTCTGTTGTCTCATCATCTGTAGACACGCTCTGGATCATCTTAATCCTGGAAGTATCATATTTGGCTTTTTCTGTGACTCCGATCACATAACCTTTCCGAAGCGTGTTGCCCTTCCCAAACGGAACGGTGACAACAACGCCCGGCTTTATCTCCTGTTCCAGTTCATCCGGGATCCGGTACTGAAAATCCCGGTCAACTTTCTCATGAGAAATATCAATGATCACATCTGCATAGGTCATGCGTTTACGCTTTCCTGTCTTCTTCCAGAATTTCCTGAATCAGCACACGCTCATCCATCGGATATTTTTTGCCCTTGATCTCCTGATAATCTTCGTGTCCTTTTCCTGCGAGGACAATGATATCTCCCGGCTCACCATGATGGATAGCATAGGCGATCGCCTCTTTACGATCCGGGATCTCCACAAATTTACCATCTGTCTTGGCCATTCCCACTTTAATATCGTCAATAATAGCCTGCGGTTCTTCATCTCTCGGATTATCAGAAGTAATGATGGTAAGGTCTGCCATTCTTCCGGAAACCTCGCCCATTTCATAACGACGGAGTTTGGAACGGTTTCCTCCGCAGCCGAACAGGCATACCAGTCTGTGAGGATTATATTCTTTCAATGTGCCAAGAAGGCTCTCAAGTGCCATTGCATTGTGGGCATAATCGATCATCAGAGTAAACTCATCAGATACCTTGATCATCTCGATACGCCCTTTGACCCTGGCTACCTTGAGAGCTTTGACGATGTTCTCCTCAGATACCCTGAAATGACGGCAGATTGCAATAGCTGTCAGGGAATTGTAGATACTGAACTTACCTGGAATGTCGATCTCTACTGGGAAGTCGAGAAGGCCTTTTACATGGTAGGAAATTCCCAGATATCCCTTTCTTCCTACAAGTTTCGCATCCTCAGCGCAAAGATCTGCTTTTTCGGAAAAGCCGTATGTTTCAAGCTCGCAGGTATGTCCTTCGATGATCTTCTCAAAATGCTCATCATCTCTGTTCACGATGCCCACCTTACATTGTTTGAGAAGCATGGATTTACAGTGAAGATAATCATCAAAATCCTTATGCTCATTCGGTCCGATATGGTCTGGCTCGATATTGGTAAAAATACCGAAATCAAAGATAAATCCCTGTGTTCTGTGAAGCATCAGTCCCTGTGAAGATACCTCCATAACAACAGCATCGCAGCCTGCTTCTACCATATCATGAAAATATTTCTGCACCATGTAGGATTCCGGTGTTGTGTTAGCTGCCGGAATATGTTTCTCACCGATGATCGCCTCGATAGTTCCGATCAGGCCAACCTTATATCCTGCATTCTCAAGAATGGATTTCACCATGTATGTTGTGGTTGTTTTTCCCTTGGTTCCGGTGATTCCGATGGTTTTCAGCTTTCGGGCCGGATGTCCGAACCATGCAGCGGAAATAAATGCCATTGCATAACGTGTGTCCTCTACCTGGATCACAGTCACATCAGCAGGAGCTTCTACCGGTTCCTCCACGATAAGGGTTTTGGCTCCTTTGGCAATTACATCCGGTACGAATTTATGGCCGTCCACCACAGCACCTCTGATGCAGATAAAAAGGCTTCCTTCTTCCACCTTGCGGGAATCATATACAACAGAGGTTACCTCCTGCTCTGTATTCCCCTGAAGGCATTTGTATTCAAGATGTTCCAATAAGGATAAAAGTTTCATTTCTTCTCCTCCATTTCCCCCTTTTTCTGCCTGTTTCTGTGACAGCGGAAAGCGGGAAGACATGCTGGTTTTTGATTTATATACATACCATATAGAATAGCACACCTCCCCCCTGTTTTCAACGTTTCTTTCCCCGGAAATGGCTTGTCCATGGCATATCCCGATACTTTCTGTGAAGCCAGAATCCGCCAAGTATGGTAATTCCTGCTGCAAGTAACAACAGGGTAAAAAACTCTGTCCTCGTATTATCGCCGGTCTTTGGATGAGAAGACACACTTCTGGCCTGGGATTCATTCTGAACTGCTGCATGGTTTTGTTCTTCTGAATATCTTTCCAGTTGTGACTGTTCCTGCTGCTCTGTTGGTGCTGCTGTTACAGCCCCTCCTTCTACTGTGATCTGCGCAGATGCTTCAACAACCCGCTCTCCTGTTTCCTGGCTTGTGACTGTTACCTGATTCAGAAGCTTCTGATTCACAGATTTCTCCGGGATCTTTACAACTGCCTGGAGGAAAACTGCTTCTCCCGGAGCGATCTGCGGAATCAGAGCTTTCGTTTTTGTGCGGTTCAATGTAATACCTTCCTGCTCCACAAACTGAGCCTGGATTCCTTCTGCCTGAAAACGCTCGGTTCCTACAACTGAATGAAGTGTTTTTTCTCCTGTGTTGACAATGCAGATCTGATAAGTTACCATTTCTCCAGGTTCCGCTTTTTCTTTATCTGCTGTTTTCTTTACCGTAAAATCAGCTTTCAGTGCCTGTAGTTCATCTGTAACCGATACAGTTCTTGTAATGGCTGCATCCGGTTTTTCTTTTATGGTGGCAGTTGCTTCTATTTTATGCTCCAGAGGTTTCTCCTGCTCATTTTCCAGCGGAGCCAGAACGTACAGAGCTCTGCTTTCACCAGCCTTTAATGTAAAGATCTCTGCCTTGTCCCCTTCTGTCCGGAAATTTCCAGAATTTGAACCCTCCTTGTTCTCCCACCGCTGAATAATCTTCGGACAGGAAAACGTACTGGTAAGATGAACATCTGTAAGATCCAGTTTTCCTGTATTAGTCAGGTCGATCCTGTATCGGATAGTCTTTCCGGCTTTCATTTCTTTCGTTTCGGAGGCCACCGCCACATTCATATCTGCCTGAGCAGCTTCCACATCCAGCGATGGTGAAATTCCTTCTGCCAGTATCTGTGTCTCCTCATTTTCTTCCATAAGAAGAAAGGTTCCAGCACCGTTTCGGTCTTTTTTCAGAGGTTCATCCTGAACAAGGCTGTAACCGGATGCCTCTGCCGGATAACGGTATTCTTCCCGCAAAGTCAGTGGAATGCGCAGAGAAAGAGCTTCTTCCGGCATATTTTCCGTGTCTATCTTATATTCCAGTTTCATGATCTCTGTATTTTTTCCCTTTTGATTCTTTATGGTAATTGGTGTAACAGATATATCTCCCGGAAGCTCCGAGATTTCCGCAAAAAAATATTCTGAGATGTATGTGACAAGTGTCAGTTTCTTCTGCGCCGCCTCCGGAGCTGGAATTTCTTCTGAAACTGCAGTATCTTCCGGGGCTATGGCAGGGATTCCTCCTTCTGATGGTTCTGCATACTCTGTTTTTTCTACAGCTTCTCCGCCGGCCGCTTCTCCCTCCTGTGGGCTCGCACCCGTTTCCTCCTGCTCTTCATTCTCCTGCTGTACTGTTTCCCCGGATGCCAGCTCCTCCACGTACTCATATTCTTCCTCCCTTTCCTGATCCTGATCGGTACGTTCCTCGTCTTCCTGCTCCTTGTCAGTACTCTCCATATCTTTCATGGCTTCTCTCTGCTCCAGCCAGCCTCTGAGTCGTTCCACCCGAATCTGTAGTTCTGCTTTTCCATTCTCTCTGTCTGTCCAGCTTCCAATCTGACCAATTGAAATATTTACATCTGTCAGATCTGCACTTTTTACAGTTTCCGGCTGGAATCCTGCACCTAATACAGCCCCTGCAGCGGCAGCGGCGATCCCGATTCTTCGTATCTGTCTCCATATTCTGTTTTTCATCGAAATTCTCCCATCTCTGTTTCACAGCATGATATCTGCGGATTGCTCCGATTTATACAGTTTTCACAATCCTCATATCATTTTTACACATAGTTTCCATATCACAGCTTACTTTTCCACAGACAAAGGCATCCCTCCCTGAAAAATCGGTGCATAACCGCCGGTGATTCTGTTAATTTCTAAATACAGTGAATTTTTGCATCGAACTGATGCGTGAATGTTTCCCGCAGAACGCGGAAATAAGACCTCTTTAATGTAACACATTCTCTGATATCGTGCAACTGCATATAAAAAATATAAAGTTTGTTTAAACTTTCTTTATAAATTTTCGATTTCTTTTAGAATGCCGACATAATTTAAACATATTTCATCTATATAATAGAACTTGGATAGATGAAAACCACTCTCTATCTCCCCCCTCAAAAAAATAGTAGGAAATGAGCCGTCTGAGAAATCAGACGGTTTTTCCTTTGTCCCACATTACAGTCTGACATACAGCCTGTTTGCAGTCAGGCTGATATTCACACTCCGCATTCGCCACATAACTCTACACCGAATAGCTGCTTCACAGTTTATCAGTTAAAATTGTATTGCATTTCCCACATGGGTCTTTTATAATAAATATAATAATGTCAGGGCAGAAAATCTTTTGTCCCGACCTGATCGCGGCTTGTTCCGCAGCAGTTCAATTTTAAAGAGAAATGAGGTATTTCCTATGAGCGAAAAAACCGTAGTAGTTGCATTAGGCCACCGAGCACTTGGTACCACACTCCCTGAGCAGAAAACAGCCACACGTCTCGCAGCAAAAGCGATCGCAGACCTGGTAGAAGAAGGAACCCGCGTGGTAATTTCCCACAGCAACGGTCCGCAGGTAGGGATGATCCACACCGCAATGAATGAATTCGGCAAGGCGCATCCTGATTATACATTTGCACCAATGTCTGTCTGCTCTGCCATGAGCCAGGGTTACATCGGCTATGACCTTCAGAACGCCATTCGTACGGAACTGATTTCCAGAGGAATTTTCAAGCCGGTAAGCACAGTTCTTACACAGGTTGTCATCGATCCATATGATGAGGCTTTTGCTGAACCTGAGAAGGTCATCGGTCGTGTTCTCAACGCTGAAGAAGCTGAGGCCGAAGAAGAGAAAGGTAACTTTGTTACAAAAGTTGGCGACGGCCAGTACAGACGAATCCTTGCAGCACCGAAACCGCAGAAGATCGTTGAAATCGAAACAGTGAAGGTTCTTTCCCAGGCTGAGCAGATCGTTATCGCAGCAGGCGGCGGCGGAATCCCGGTTCTTGAGCAGGGCGCACAGCTAAACGGTGCCAGTGCCATCATCGAGAAAGACCGGGCAGCCGGACTTCTTGCCGAGGAGCTGAATGCAGATACCCTGATGATCCTCACAAGTGTTGAGAAAGTAAGCCTTGACCATGAGACAGATCATGAGTCCTATCTGGATACTATCTCCACAGATGATGCGAAGAAATATATTGCAGACAACCAGTTCGCACCTGGTTCCATGCTTCCTAAGATCGAAGCAGGCGTTTCCTTCGTTGAGAAAGGAAACGGACGTCGTACCATCATCACAGATATGGCCCATGCAAAAGATGGTTACTGCGAGAAGACAGGAACTATCATTAAATAAATCTCTGAATATAAAAAAATCCCATGCCCGGATCAAGAGTAAATCCTTGATCAGCGCATGGGATTTTTTATATTATTATTGAATAAAGCACAAACACAACCGCCTCTGTGACCGACCTGTATATTACATAGATTTTCTTTCAGCGATCTCCGCCATCTTCGCCTCATTCAGACGTGTATCACCATGCACACGGCTGTAGGAAAGATATCCGTTCATACGATCGATCTTAGTCAGGTTTCTGGAACCGCATACAGGGCATACGTCCATCTCAAGCTCCTCGTGACCACAGTCGTCACAGTATGCAAGAGAAAGATTTACTCCCTCATAATATCCCAGATCCATGGCTCTGCGGATCAGAGTACGGATCGCTTCTTTATTATATCCGATCGGATAACGTACATACTGAATCTTACCGCCATTGCAAAGCTCCCAGAAACGTCCCTCAAGATCCTGCTTCTCGATGGGAGTCACATCCTCAGTTACATGACAATGGAAACTGTTGCTCACATACGGTCTGTCGGAAACGCCTTCGATAATTCCGTACATCTTACGGAACTGCTCTACCTGCAGGCCGCAAAGACTCTCTGCCGGAGTTCCGTAGATCGCATAAAGATAACCGTCCTCTTTCTTATACTCGTTTACCTTGTTATTGATATATCTCAGAACTTCCAGAGCAAACTCACCATCTTCTGCGATAGATTTGCCATTGTAAAGCTCCTGCAGCTCATTCAGTGCTGTAATACCGAAGGAAGCTGTCATTGGCTTCAGGATCTTACCGATTTTTTCATTTGGTTTCAGATGTCCGCCATAGAAACCACCCTCGCAATATGCAAGCGGATTTGTAGAAGCACGCATCTGTCCCAGGTATTCATAAGTGCGGATATGCAGGTTACGGATCATCTCAAGATAGAAATCCAGAACCTCGTAAAAATCTCTGCTCTCTGCTCTGGCTTTCGCAAGGATCATAGGCAGATGAAGACTCACTGCACCAATGTTAAAAACGTCCTACAAAAACAGGTGTATCATTCTCATCAGCCGGCTCCATTCCTCCGCGCTCATACCATGGGCTTAAGAAAGCACGGCATCCCATGGGGCTGATAACTTTCTTATATTTCTTGTACATACTGGAGATGTAGCCTGCACCTGACATGGAAAGCCAGTCCGGATACATGGTCTTGGAGGAACACTCCACACCAGCCTCAAAAATATCCTCACAGCATTTTCCAGGGCCATGGATCTCCTTGTCATAAAGGAACACGATCTTAGGGAAAAGCACCGGCTTCTTATGACCTGTCTTACCCTGTCCGCCCTGATGGACTTTCAGGAGAGAAACAGTACACATCTTCTCAAACTGCTCAGTCCCCAGTCCCAAAGTCACTGTAACAAACGGATAATCGCCTCTGGAAGAACCAACCGTATTCAGCTTGTACTCAATTCCCTGCCATCCCTGGTCGTACTCTCTTCGTACTTTATCAAGAGCATACTCTATTGCTTTCTCCTCGCGGCCCTTCCAGCTCTCATCGGAGTATTTCATAAATTCGGAAATATATTTATCATAGCTCTTCTTGGCATATGGCGCAAGGATCTTATCTACCTCCGGCACTGTAAATCCACCGTACTGCTGTGCTGCTGTACTGAGGATAATATCACCCATAACATCAAAAGCAGTATCCAGAGTCTTAGGCTCGTTATACCATACATTACCCATCTCAAAACCACCGCGCAGAACAGCAGCTACATCAAAGAGACAGCAGTTCATGGTATCCAGACGTGCTGACTGATCATGAATATAAATATAGCCATCCTTACATGCCTGAAGCTCGTTGCGGTTCATAAAGAATTTACGGTAAAGCTCCTTGTTCAGCTCATTAAAGATCAGACTTCTCTTGGTAGCTACAAGTGCACTGTCTGTATTGGCATTACTCTTGTCTCCAATGTAACGGATTGCCTGACTCTTGGTATAGACGTCATCCATCATATGAATGAAATCCAGCTTATAATTACGGTAATCGCGATAGCTCTTGGCTACAGCCGGGTTCACACGCTCCAGGGCACCCTCTACGATATTGTGCATCTCCTGGATCTCGATCTCATTTTTTCCAAGGGAATCTGCATGCTCCTGGGCAAATCTGCAGATAAAATCCTTCTCCTCATCTGAAAAAGTATAAAGTATACGCTCTGCTGACTTATTCACGGCAGCCACGATCTTCAGAGGATTGAACTCCTCTCTTGTCCCGTCTTTCTTAATCACATATATCATGACTCATCTCTCCCGATACTATATATAGTACTATAGTTCTCTATATCTTGATTTTTCTCTATATATTGTGCTAGGCATGAGTATACCACAGCTGGCATGAAAAGAAAAGGGGGTATTTCTGTATACAAGAAAATACAGACTCTTAGTACTGCCTGATCTCACTGCGGAAATATTCTTACAAATTTGTTCCGATCCAGTCAATAATAGTATCCAGCAATCCCGGAATTGCACAAAGCAGACCGATGATCAGCCATATGATCCAGCCTTTCCCGCCGGATTTCCGGCTGATATTTCCGCTTCTGCTGTTCTGCCTGTCCACGTTTCCTGTATTTCGATTCCCGTTCGTATTCCGGTTTTCTCTTCCACCACGCTGCACTGTTTTGCTCCCAGGCTGCTCATACTGCCGCATCAGATCACGCACTTTAGCTGAAGCGTGCTTATAATGTACCTCCCTAGGCTCATTAAGGTGATACAGTATTTCATCATTTCTATAAGGCATCCCACACAATGAACACCTTCCATTTATAACCTTTCCTCCGCAAATCTGACATTTCTCAGCCATAAACAACCTCCATTCGGTCTGTCAGAACAGACATTTTAAAATAATTCTCTTTTTTCCAGTATATCACACCAGACCTTTAATACCCAGTATTTTTCCTGAATTCAAAGCCAGACTTCCCTCTCCCCTTATTGCCACTCCCCCCATTTTCTGCTATAATACCACACAGAGCAAACAAGCAAAAAAATCATCAGGAGGACCGATAATGAATACAATCACAATCCCCGCAACCTATCATGCAGACCTGAACCTCCATGATACACAGATTGCGATCAAAACTGTAAAAGATTTCTTTCAGCAGACACTCTCCCAGAAGCTCAATCTTCTCCGGGTATCCGCACCGACTTTCGTAGCACCGGAATCCGGTCTTAACGATAACCTGAATGGTGTGGAGCGTCCTGTAAGTTTTGATATCAAAGCTATCGAAGGCAGCAACGCTGAAATCGTACACTCCCTGGCCAAGTGGAAACGCTACGCACTGAAGAAATACGGTTTTTCTCACGGAGAAGGACTTTACACAGATATGGTAGCAATCCGCCGCGATGAAGATCTTGACAATATCCACTCTGTTTATGTAGATCAGTGGGACTGGGAGAAGATCATCTCCAGGGAAGAGCGTTCCGTAGAAACCCTTAAGGAACTGTACGCAATATCTACAGCGTCCTTCGTAAAACTGAGAAATACATGGCAGTACAGTACGATTACATCGAAGAGATCCTTCCGAAAGATATTTTCTTTATCACAACCCAGGAACTTCTTGATATGTATCCGGACTGCACACCGAAGGAACGCGAATACAGGATCACCCGTGAAAAAGGTGCTGTATTCCTTATGAAAGTCGGCAAAACTCTCACAAACGGAGAGCGTCACGACGGACGTGCCCCGGACTACGATGACTGGGAACTGAACGGCGATATCCTGGTATATTATCCTGTACTTGATATTGCCCTGGAGCTTTCCTCCATGGGAATCCGTGTTGATGAGGACGCACTTGACCGTCAGCTCACAGAAGCAGGCTGCAATGACAGAAGAGAGCTTCCTTTCCAGAAAGCAATCCTTAACAGGGAACTTCCATACACCATCGGCGGTGGAATCGGCCAGTCCCGAATCTGCATGTTTTTCCTTCGCAAAGCACACATCGGTGAAGTTCATGTATCTCTCTGGCCAAAAGAGATCACAGATGCTGCTGAGGCACACGGACTTCAGCTTCTGTAAAACAGCTCAGAGAAATGAGGTGATAACGTGAACATTCTGTTTTTTCTGATTCCCAAAAGCGAAGTTGCCTACATCTTCGAAGATGAAACACTTCGCCAGACCCTGGAAAAAATGGAGCATCGCAAATACTCCTGCATCCCGATTCTTACCATGGACGGTAAATATCTTGGAACAATCTCAGAGGGCGATCTTCTGTGGGGAATGCGCCACGCTGATATCCATGATATCAAAGAGACTGAAGGAGTTCCTGTTATGGCGATTCCACGCCGTGCAACCTATAAGCCGGTGCACGCAGACTCCAATATGGAAGATCTTCTGGACCGCGCTATTAATCAGAATTTTGTTCCGGTTGTAGATGACCAGGGTTCTTTTATCGGAATCATAACCAGAAAGTCAATCATCAAATACTGCTACAACGAAATGAGGCAGCACAGAAATCCGAAGACGAAAAAAACGGATAATTTTCTTTTCAGCAGTCTGTCAGCTGCATGCAAAAAGGATGGCATTCATTTTCCGTTATACAATAATACGGAAAATGCTGCCATCCTTTTTATTTCCGGTTTCCACCGGACATTCATCTTTCACTCTTAAAAAAATCCTGCTTCACTCTGACACTCTATATCACTTTTACAATATTAAGTTTTTCATCTGCAAGCACAATATCTGCCTTCTTTCCCGGTACAAGAGATCCCACTTCATCATATATTCCAATACTTCTGGCTGGATTCCTGGTTGCCGCAAACACTGCTGCCCGCTCCGGCACTCCCATTGCGATCACACATCTCATACATTCATACAGACTGGTAGCAGAGCCGGCAATGGTTCCGTCCTCCAGCACTGCCTTCCTGTCCTTCACAGTCACCTTCTGTCCGCCAAGCTCATAAAATCCATTTGCCATTCCTGCAGCCATCATGGAATCACTGATCAGTACTATACGTTCTTCTCCAAACATACGAAATGTATTACGTACTACTGCCGGATCAATATGAATACCATCGCCGATCATCTCAACCATACATTCCGGATCATCAGCAGCCGCACAGACTACCCCCGGTGCACGATGTCCCATATCATTCATTGCATTGTAAAGATGGGTCACATGATGAGCACCGCTCTTCATGGCAGAAGCTGCACAGTCATAATCAGCATCTGTATGACCTATGGAGATCACTACATCATCCTTCAACTCCCGGATAAACGTCTCTGCCCCCTCCATATTCGGTGCCACGGTAACAACACGTATCCTGCCGCCGGATGCTTTCTGGCACTCCCTGAAAAAATCAATATCCGGTTTTCGGATATATTTTTCAACGTGTGCACCTTTTTTTACCGGATCAAGAAAAGGTCCTTCCATGTTCAGTCCGACGATTCGAGCACAATCCGCATCCGGTTTCACTGCATCTGCGGAAGCAAATATCCGTATCAGCATATCAATAGGCAGCGTCATGGAAGTAGGACAGTAAGATGTAATACCCTGGGATTTTTCATACCTGAGAATTTCTTTCAGACCAGTGGCATCTGCATCTGAAAAATCATGCCCGACTGCACCATGGCTGTGAATATCAACAAGTCCCGGCAGTACCTTTAACCCGGCCGCATCAATTTCTTCTTTTTCCGAAACCTCTGTCCCGCAGTCAACGATTCTTCCATTTTCCACATAGAGATCCATTCTCCGATAAGTGCCATCCTCCTGAAAAACATTTCCGTTTCTGATGATCATAGTTCTTCTTTTCCCCTCTCCGCAGTTCTCTCATGCTCTGTGCTTATAAAAGTCCTTTTTCTCTGATAATCCCCAAAGCCTCTTCATCTGCCACAACAGTAAGATCCGGGTGCAGCTGCAGGATAGACGCAGGCACATTCGGCGTAATAGGTCCATACAATGAATTATACAATGCTTCTGCCTTACCCGCTCCTGTGGCTATGAGAAGAATTTTTTTTGCAGCCATGATGTTCTTGATTCCCATGGTATATGCCTGTTTCGGAACCTCATCCATGCTGTCAAAAAATCTGGCATTCGCCCTGATGGTACTTTCTGTCAGATCCACACAATGGGTTTCTTTCTCAAAAGCCGATCCGGGCTCATTGAAGCCGATATGTCCGTTTCCCCCGATTCCCAGAAGCTGCATGTCCACACCACCGGTTTCACGGATAACCTCATTGTATTGTGCGCACGCCTTCTCACTGTCTTCTTCCAGACCATCCGGCACAAAAGTTCTTGCCTTGTCAATATTTACATGGTCAAAAAGGTTCCTGTTCATAAAATAGCGGTAACTCTGGTCATTGTCTCCTGAAAGTCCCTTATATTCATCCAGATTCACAGTTGTCACCTTTGAAAAATCCAGATCCCCTTTTCTGTACCATTCTGCCAGCTGTGCATACATGCCTACAGGCGTGGAACCTGTAGCCAGACCGAGAACTGCATCCGGTTTCATGATAATCTGTGCAGACATAATATTGGCTGCCTTTCTGCTTACATCCTGATAATCTTTTCCTGCGTAAATAACCATATTTTTATTTCCCCCTTTTATATTTTTTGCTGTTTACGCCCAAATTTTGTAAAATACAATCCCATATTTTAATCGCTGCTGTTCACTCCGTGACCAGCAGCACTCTTCGCAAAGCAAACTTGATTCCCGGGGTTTCTGTGACCTTCTCCTACATAAAAACTCCGCAGAATATTGCCTGCGAATAATAGCATCATTATACCATATACTGTACTACAAAAAAAGCCGATATTTTCCGTTCTGCATACAATACAGTTCACGAAAAGCACCGGCTTTTGGATTTTTTTATAATGTTTTTGAAAGGAACTCACGAAGTCGTTTGTTCTTTGGATTTGCAAAAACTCTTTCGGAGAATTCTCCTCCTGGATCTTCCCTTCATCGATAAAAAGAACTCTTGTTGCCACTTCACGGGCAAATCCCATCTCATGTGTTACCACTACCATGGTCATGCCGGATTTTGCAAGCTCCTGCATCAGTTCCAGAACCTCACCGACCATCTCCGGGTCAAGGGCAGATGTTGGCTCATCAAAAAGCATCACATCCGGATTCATAGCCAGGGATCTTGCAATGGCAATACGCTGCTTCTGACCGCCGGAAAGCATATCCGGATAGGAATCTGCCTTATCCGGAAGACCGACACGCTTCAGAAGCTCCAGAGCTGTTTTCTCTGCCTCTTCTTTGCTCATCAGCTTCAGAGTTACCGGCGCAAGCATAATGTTCTCTTTTACAGTCTTGTGAGGGAACAGGTTAAACTGCTGGAACACCATTCCGATCTTCTGACGGTGACGGTTGATATCCACCTTCGGATCTGTGATGTCTGTTCCTTCGAAGAGGATTTTTCCCCCGGTAGGCTCCTCCAGAAGATTCAGGGAACGGAGGAATGTGGATTTACCGCAGCCGGATGGTCCGATGATGGCTACTACTTCACCCCTGCGGATCTGTGTGGTAATTCCGTTGAGAACCTGATTACCGCCATAGGCCTTTTCAAGTCCCTGCACATCAAGAAGTACTTCATTACTTACGCTCATTGGTTCTCAGCCTCCTCTCAAGTTTTCCTACAAGGTAGGTAAGGAAGCAAACGATCACAAGATAGATCGCTGCTACTGCCAGCAATGGAAAAAGTGCGCTGTATGTCTGGCTTCGGATAATATCACCGCCACGGGTCAGATCTGTAAGACCGATGTAACCACTGATGGATGTCTCTTTTAAGAGAACGATCAGCTCATTTCCAAGTGCAGGAAGAATATTTTTGACTGCCTGCGGAAGAATGATCTTCGTCATAGTCTGTGTATAATTAAGGCCCAGGCTTCGGCCTGCCTCAAACTGTCCCTGGTCAATGGACATGATACCGGAACGGACGATCTCAGCTACGTATGCAGCGGAGTTCATACCGAATGCAATAATAGCAACTACGATCTTACCTGGATCTACAGTTGCAAAAATAACATAGTAAACGATCAGCAGCTGTACCATGGTTGGTGTACCGCGGATCACTGTCAGGTAAACTCTGCAGATTGCATTGAGGATCTTAAGCTTACCTGTTTTATCATGTGTGGAACGGACAATGGCGATCACAAATCCAAGGAAAATACCAAGCAGAACCGCAAAGAATGTGATTATGATGGTGTTTTTCAGACCGGATACAATGAACTGCCAGCGATTGTCGTCCAGAAAGTTAAACTGAAACTGTTCAATAAGACTCAAAATTTCCACCCTTTCCAAAATTACAGGTTCCAGACTCCGGAAATGCCCCCGGATATCCGGAACCTGAATCAGTTCTTATAATTTTCTGTCAGAAAAATCTCTTTATTTCTGTACAATGATAACCTGTTCTGCTGTTGTGTATGGATCTGTGAAATCAACGCTCTTCTTACGGTCTTCTGTTACAGTCATTCCTGCTGCACCGAAATCTGCTTTTCCGGATTTAACCGCATTTACGATGGCGTCAAACTCCATATCCTCGATCTTCAGCTCATATCCAAGTTTATCGCAGACAGCCTGAGCGATATCAGCATCAATACCTACGATATTATCTCCGTCATAGTATTCGTATGGCTGGAATGTTGCGTTAGTTGCCATTGTAAGAGTTCCCTTGGAATGATCTGCATCCTTCGGAGACTCATATGGTGTCTTACCAGCGTCATCACCGATGTAGTTATCTCTGATGGAATCCAGTGTTCCCTCATCCTTCAGCTCCTTCAGTGCTTCATTGAACTCTTTCGTCAGATCTTCATTGTCTTTGGAAAGACAGATTGCATACTCCTCTTTGTCAAAAACATCCTCAATGATATCAAGGTCGTCGTTTTTCTCAACAAATTTCTTAGCCGGCTCGCTGTCGATAACTACACAGTCAACTTTACCCTGTTTCAGAGCAAGAACTGCATCGTTTCCTTTATTGTATCTCTCTACTGTTGCATCCTTGATGTCTGTTGCAAGTGTATCACCTGTTGTTCCAAGCTGAACACCGATCTTCTTACCTTCCAGATCATCTGCACTTTTAATCTCATCTGCTGCAAAAACAGCGGATGTCATGGATACTGTCATAGCTGCTGCAAGTGCAAGTGCCATAAATTTTCTCTTCATTTTTTTCTTCCTCCTGAATTTTGTGTACATCGCGAAAGGGGCTGCTTTCTTACAAAGCCAAAGCAGCACATTTCGCGATGCACAGCATAATTATGCAATGTTATGCATATTGCTTTGTTTTATGATACCATGTTTTCAATAAAATGCAAGCACCGAAAACCTATATCCAGGATTTTTTCTTTCCAATCCATGGTAAAATTCACTTTTCGATAACAATTATCCAGTATACTATAATACCAGAGGAAGAAATTGAAACACTGTTCACTCCGCAGCCGGCCAATATTCCCGGAATGTTTTTACAGTAAGGGCTTGTGCTCCTGCGGAAAAACCAAGTATAATAGTCTGGAATAAGGAGGTTATTATTATGAAATTCACGAAAATGCACGGCATTGGAAACGATTATGTATATGTAAACTGTTTTGAGGAGACTGTCAAGGATCCGTCAGCTGTAGCGAAATTTGTCAGCGACCGCCACTTTGGCATCGGTTCCGACGGTCTGATCCTGATCCGCCCGTCCGAGATCGCAGACTGCGAGATGGATATGTACAACCTGGATGGTTCCCAGGGTGCAATGTGCGGAAACGGAATCCGCTGCGTTGCCAAATATGTCTACGATCACGGTATTGTGGACAAGACATCCTTAAGCATTGCCACAAGAAGCGGTATTAAATATGTAGATCTCACCATCCGCGACGGCAAGGCTTCCATGGTAAAAGTCAACATGGGCTCCCCGATCCTTACTGCAAAAGAGATCCCTGTCGTTGCTGAGACTGAACAGGTCATCAATGCGCCTATCACTGTGGATGGAAAAGAATACCGCATGACTGCTGTTTCCATGGGTAATCCTCATGCGATCATTTATGTAGATGATGTAGACAGCCTTGATCTGGAAAAAATCGGCCCTTCTTTTGAGAATCACGTATGCTTCCCTGACAGGGTCAACACGGAATTTGTCCAGCTGATCGACCGCAATACTGTGAAGATGCGTGTCTGGGAGCGTGGCTCCGGTGAGACACTGGCCTGCGGTACAGGTGCCTGCGCAGTTACGGTAGCTTCCATCCTCAACGACAAAGTTAACGGCAGCAAACCGGTAACCGTACAGCTCCTTGGCGGAGACTTAAACATCTCCTGGGAAAGAGACGAAAACCTCGTCTACATGACCGGTCCGGCAACTACGGTGTTTGATGGGGAAATTGATCTTGGGTTTTTAGGTGAATAAATGAAAATGGAGGGAGCTTTTTCGGAGCTCCCTCCTGACATATTATACCTCTGTTATATTTCTGTATCTCCCCCTGCAAAGCGTCTCAGTTCTCCGGACATTTTGCGGTAGATATTTTTGTAGTGCGACTTGGGGGATACCTGTTTAATGTTTAATTCGCCGCTTTTTTCATTGAATATCGCCCCCAGGCGGTAGCGGTTCCTGTACATGAGCAGCCCATTTGCCTCTTCCAGAATCTGTTTTGCAAGCAGTGAATCTGTTCTTCTGCAGAAAATTACAAATGTAAAGTATATTGGCTGTTTTTCTTCTTCTTTTCCAATATTATCCCTCCAGAATTCCCCGAAAAAATCATTCAGCTGTTTTGTATGCTCGTCTTTCAAGGTTTCTGTTTCGATCACGGACAATATATGGATTTCTGACGCTCCTGCTTTTTTATAAAAACAGCATTTCCCTGATCTGAAAAATTGAATTCACACGCTTTTTCATAGCCATCTGATACACAGAAGTTCTTTATATTTTCTTTTACATTGCCATCTTCTTCATATGGATATGTACTTGCACAAGTCCGTGGTAAAACCTTCAACTCATTCGGCCAGACATAATAATGATCCTGACCCACAAAGCTGAATGGCTTCCAGACTTTATCCCTGCCTGCGTAATATCGGAAGCTCGGTGATAGGTTACCATATAATAACTCCATGTAACTACATAGCCAACCAAGATTACAACAAAAGAGACACAGGAAATACGTAAAAAACTGCACATATACACAGCTACAATTTCAAAATCGCTGAACACCAACCGCTGTGACAATATAAATGCAATTTTGGACATAATTGCAAGTACCAGCGTAACCGCCTGCCAGAAAAAAATTCCTCTCTGATATGTAGCCCATTTGGATTTCTGAGATTTTTCCCGCATAAATCCCATCGCATACAAAGGATTCTCTTCCCCAAACCGGTTCGCAAATGGTTCAAATCTGAGAGATCCAAACTTTCGAACAGCAATTATACACCCTACTGCAGTTGCCATAAGCTGTTTTGTAGTATCATTGCCCAACTTCATAAAAAGAAATACATCATCCATGAGATATGCAATAACTATTATTGCTATTAATGTTGGAATGTTTATGTATTCAATAGAAAACACCATAGTAGTCTTACCTCTTTGTTATCTATATTCCCCATTTATAGAATATACTTTATATATATACCAAATTAAGTACTCCATTTTTTTCATAAATAAGAAATCTTCTTGTCTCTTTTCCTGCACCACCTTCACAACCACCTCCTATCAACCTACCTTTCGAAAATACATATTCTCTTGTTTTTCCCTTAAAATAATCTTTAACATAGGATTTCGCATTTGACTTTATCAATGTATTAACATTTTTTTGAGAATATTTTTGTGCCTGTACATATAAGGGAATTGATTTGATTGGGGTGAAATTTAAATCCTTTATTCCTCTTATGACCTTCGCATAACTGCCTCTTTTAAATTGCAAATACCCATCACTAAAACCTGGCGCTGCGCTAGCCACTCCATCAAAAACCCCATTAAGTATTGCACTTTTCAGGTTTCTACTCTCTTTATATTCACTAATTCCTGTTACTGTCCCGCTTACAACCGATACAACTATATTTCCCACATTTCCTCAGAAAAGATTTTCCCGGTTTATAATTCGTTCTTCTTAATTGCTGTGTCCCGGATACTTATCCTGTATCTTTGTAATTGTTTTCCTGAAGCAGGATGTTGTATCTATATTTTTATTACACATGCAATTATTTTCAAACACAATATTTATTTGTTTCGTTTTTTTAGATAAATGTCGAAATTTGTCATATACCAATTCTATTATTTTGTTCTCTTAAACTAATTGCAATAGATCCTTTATATCGTGTATTGTTTATTGGCTGACTTGAAATTTTAAATTCTGGTGCAAGGGTAAATTCCCGTCCCTTGATTTTATCAAATTATAATGAGTAAAATCTTTGGATAACTGGTATAATTCAGGTTAATGGATGGGAATCGCAATTTGCGTCCCATCCATTTATTTATCTTAAATCAGATATTCAGATAAATACCAGCACCCGCTCCACAATAAACACTGCCGCGCATGCCAGCAGTGCCACTGTGATCAGGCTCTTTTCCTTATATGCTGCGATAAGGGCTACGAAGAAGCCTGCTGCGCCGGAAATGATGCTGTCTGTGGCTTTGAGGATAGCCGGGAAGGTCATTGCTGCCAGACAGGCGTATGGTACATAGTACAGAAAGGACTTGATAAACGGGCTTCTGATCTCATTTTTTGCAAGAGCAAGGGGCAGCATACGGATCAGGTAGGTGACTGTTGCCATCACCAGGATATAGAGATATACATTATGACTCATGAGATGCTTCCTCCTTCTCTTCCACCGGGCAGAAATAAGCTGCCAGACCTGCAACCAGCAGTGTTGTAATGATGATCATAAATCCGGAAGATACCTGCTTCAGCACAGGAATCACCGCAAAGATAGTGCTGACTGCCATGGAAGCCACAACAACACCAAGAACAGATTTGCTCTTCTTGGATGGTGGAATGATGATCGCCAGGAACATTCCGTAAATAGCCACGCTCAGTGCACTGAGCATAAATCCGGAAGAAGGCTTCCTGAAATACCGCCCACCAGCGTTCCCAGCGTCCAGCCAGGGATTGCTACACACATAGCTCCGTAATTATAAAATACGCTGACTTTTCCCTCCTGCGCCGCGCTGATCCCGAAAATCTCATCTGTAATTCCGAATGCAGCCACATATTTAAGAATCCCCGATTCCTCACGCCGGAATTTCTGCGACAGGGAAAAAGACATCAGACAATACCTGAGGTTGATCACCAACTGGGTCATAGCCATCTCCCACATGGAACCCCCTGCAAAAATAATATCCAGTCCTGCAAACTGCCCAGCTGATGTCAGGTTGGTCAGCGAGATAAGAACTGCCTGCCAGATACTTAAACCTCCGGCAACGGCCATCATGCCAAAGGTGAACGACACTGCAAAATATCCCAATGCAATGGGAATGCCATCCTTCATACCTTTTCTGAAACTTTCTCTTTTCATCGATTTCCTCCATTGTATGTACGTCCGCCAGGCAGATGAGATCATCTGCGTTTACGGCCCGACCCAGAATTCTATGTAGTCATAAACCTGGTTGTACACGTAAATAAGAGCGTGCCTGGAAACTTTTTTCTGCTTCCTGACACGCTCTTTTATTGTAGCATTGCCATATCAAAACTTCAATACTTCACAGCAAAATGCGATACTTCATTCCTGAATTTCCTTTTTTATTTCTCTTCTTCTGCTCCGTCCGGATTCACAAGGCGATTGAGAACTTTGAAGCCGTTGTTGCGGAGTACGCTCTCTGCAACCAGAAGATCTTCACAGTGCATGATCGCTACCGGGACTTTCAGGCCCCTGTGGAAGAAGGTGTAAATGTAGTGAAGGTTTACATTGCTGTCGCCCATAACGCTTAAGAGCTTGTCCAGACCGCCGATCTCGTCCTGAAGGTCTACAAGGATCGCCTGTGTGATACGTGTCATGTAGCCATTCTCAGCCATGATCTTGTCTGCTTTTTCCGGTGCATCACATACCATACGGAAGTTTGCGAATTCCGGAGCGTCAAAGCAGCCAAAGCCGTAGATGTCGATCTGATTCTCCGCAAGGATCTTAGTTACTTTCTGAAGACTTCCAGGGGTGTTTTCTACAAAAACGATGTTCTGTTTTACCATAATCTATTCCTCATTTCTATATAGTTTTTCTTTCCCAAAGGAGGAGTTTTGTTACATTTTACAGGCCTTTTCAATGTTTAACAGCAGCGTGCCCGGAAAAAGGGAACGCAAAAGGAAAATGATCTCCGGGTATCCCCCTGCCGCACACAGCAACCACGTTTTATATTTGCGCGTTAAAGCGTAACGCTTTCAATCATTAAATTCAAGTATCAGTATATCATACACCCACAAAATGTCAATTACAAATTAAAAAAACATACAAAAAGCCGGACACACATCCCTCGACATGTGCCCAGTCTTTGCCTTGCGAATCTTAACAATCCACTACATTTCATGTATGCAATACAATCAGAAAACTTACCGTTTCATTTGAAACAAAACAATTCTACGCTAATCCAAGACCTCACGTCTATGAACGCACCCAATTGCAGTTGCCTATGAAGACCTCAGTCAAGTTCTTCATCCACATACTTCTGAATATTAGAAGCATTCACATACTTCTTAACCTGTGCCCCGTCAGTGATCACCAGAGTCGGAGCCTGGCGGATCCCATACTGTTTGACAAGCTCCGGATTCTGCTCTGCGTCGATGATCTCCAGCTCTTCACCTTCCAGCATCTTTTTTGCCATACGGCAGTTCGGGCAGGTGCTTGTTGTAAACAGATACTTATGAGATGCAACCGGCTGGATCTCAACCTCGTCACCTTTCATGGTCATCACACTGGTATGAACCTTTTTCAGCTGTGAATGTGTGATATCATAAAGCGTACGGTTCTTATACTCCTGAGTCTTACCGTCATTCCAGTTCTGTACAGGACGGTAATATCCTGTGATACGGCTGTAGACCTCAGCCTTCTTGCCGCATTTCGGACAGGTAAAGTGCTCTCCGCTGATGTAACCATGCTCCTGACATACAGAATATGTAGGAGAAATGGTGTAATACGGCAGGCGATAGTTCTCTGCGATCTTACGTACAAGAGAAGCTGCTGCTTTCCAGTCCGGAAGCTTCTCGCCAAGAAATGCGTGGAATACAGTTCCTGATGTATACAATGTCTGCAGATCATCCTGGATATCCAGTGCGTCAAAAATATCCGCAGTATAGTCAACAGGCAGATGAGAGCTGTTTGTATAATACGGTGTGTCGCCCTCTTTTCCTGCTGTCAGAATGTCCGGATAACGCTTTCTGTCATGCTTTGCAAGACGGTAAGCTGTAGACTCCGCAGGTGTTGCCTCCAGGTTGAAAAGTTCTCCCGGATACTGCTCCTGGTAATCAGACAAACGGTTTCTCATATGCTCCAGGACTTCCTTTGTAAACTTCTGGGTTGCAGGATCTGTCATATCCTTCTTAAGCCAGCATGCGTTCAGACCGGCCTCGTTCATTCCCACAAGACCAATGGTGGAAAAATGATTATCAAAGCTTCCAAGATATCTCCTGGTATACGGATACAATCCCTCATCAAGAAGCTTGCTGATCACATCTCTCTTAATGTGAAGAGATCTTGCGGAAATATCCATCATTCGGTCCAAACGGCGGTAAAACTCCTGAGGACTTTTTGACAGATATGCGATACGCGGCATGTTGATGGTAACAACGCCTACAGAACCTGTACTCTCACCGGAACCGAAGAAACCACCGCTCTTTTTGCGAAGCTCACGGAGATCCAGGCGGAGACGGCAGCACATACTGCGGATGTCGCTTGGTTTCATATCGCTGTTGATATAGTTGGAAAAATACGGTGTACCGTACTTGGATGTCATTTCAAAAAGAAGTCTGTTGTTCTCAGTGTCAGACCAGTCAAACTCTTTGGTGATGGAATAAGTCGGGATTGGATACTGGAATCCGCGACCGTTGGCATCGCCCTCGATCATGGTCTCAATAAATGCCTTATTGACCATATCCATCTCTTTCTTACAGTCTTTATACTTGAAATCCATATCCTTGCCGCCTACAATAGCAGGAGCTCTGCAAGATCATCCGGAACTGTCCAGTCCAGTGTAATATTGGAGAACGGTGCCTGTGTTCCCCATCGGCTCGGTGTATTTACCCCGTAAACAAAAGCCTCTATACATTTCTTAACCTCCGGATAGGAAAGATTGTCTGCCTTTACAAAAGGAGCCAGATACGTATCAAAAGATGAAAATGCCTGTGCACCAGCCCACTCATTCTGCATGATCCCCAGGAAATTCACCATCTGGTTGCAGAGCACGCTTAAATGCTTCGCAGGTGCGGAAGTAATCTTGCCTTCGATCCCGCCAAGTCCCTCACGGATCAGCTGTTTCAGTGACCAGCCTGCACAGTAGCCTGTAAGCATGGAAAGATCATGGATATGGATATCTGCATTCCTGTGTGCCTCTGCGATCTCATTATCATAAATCTCAGACAGCCAGTAATTGGCAGTTACTGCACCGGAATTGCTTAAGATCAGTCCTCCTACGGAATAGGTGACAGTTGAGTTCTCTTTTACACGCCAGTCCTCAACCTTCACATAGCTGTTTACGATCTCTTTATAATCAAGGATGGTAGATTTCATATTGCGGATCTTCTCACGCTGTTTACGATACAGGATATAAGCTTGGCAACATCGGAATATCCTGCCTGGATCAGTACATTCTCCACACTGTCCTGGATATCCTCTACTGAAATTCGATTGTTCTCGATCTTATTCTGAAAATCTGCAGTAACACGAAGCCCCAGAAGATCGATCATATCCGGGCTGTAATTCTTGCCCTTCGCATCGAATGCCTTGTCAATGGCTGCGGTGATCTTTCCCATTTTAAATCCATCCAGTTCGCCGTCTCTTTTTACTACCTGAAACATAAAAAATGCCTCCCTCACACATGTATATATAAAGTGTTTTTGATCACTGATCAGACCTCATCCAGTGACGTTTTTCCAAAAACGCTGTAGGCTCATTGTATCAGACCGGCACCTTTGCGTCAACACAAAAAGCACCATATATAGTGTCCATTTTGTTCACGGTACTATATATGGTACTAAGTTAATTATTCAACATTATGTTACTTTCGGATAGATTTCACGGGGAACCCTCGCTTTTACAGCAATTCCGCCCTCTGTATACTCCTCGGAAAGAAGCTGTCCGTACTCACGGATCAGCTGGATCTGACCAGCTTCTGAATACGGAAAAAGCCGCTCCATATAGATCTGTCCCTCTGCCAGAATCCTGGAAAGGAGTTCCTTAAATTCGCCGAGTCCCTCTCCTGTTCTTGCAGAAATCTTCAAGGTATGATCTGCACGAAGATCCCGGAGACTCTCCCCCGCTGCTTTGTCCTGCTTGTTAAAAAGCGTGATCGTTTTTTTGCCAAGGGCACCTAATTCTTTCAGGGTCTCATACACAATGTGCATCTGCATTTCTGCCTGAGGATTGGACGCGTCCACCACATGGATGATATAATCCGCGTATTTTGCCTCCTCCAGGGTACTCTTAAAAGCCTCTACCAGATTGTGTGGAAGTTTTCGGATAAATCCTACAGTATCCGTAAGAAGAAGCTGCTGCCCGTCATCCAGGGTCAAAAGCCGCGTTGTAGGATCAAGTGTTGCAAATAGCTTATCTTCAGAAAGCACGGAAGCTCCTGTCAGCGTATTCAGAAGTGTGGATTTACCTGCATTTGTATATCCCACAATGGCAGCTGTCTTAAGATTACCTACCGCTCTTCTGGAACGGATCAGCTCTCTGTGCTTCTCTACCTGGGAAAGCTCCTGCTTCAATGCTGAGATCCTGTTTCGGATCAGACGTCGGTCTGTCTCCAGCTTCTTCTCACCAGGACCTCTTGTTCCAATTCCGCCGCCAAGACGGGAAAGAGAGGATCGAAGTCCTACCAGTCTTGCTGAACGGTAACGAAGCTGCGCCAGTTCGACCTGGATCTTACCTTCACTTGTCACTGCCCGCTTTGCAAAAATATCAAGAATCAGCAAGGTTCTGTCCATAACCTTGCATTCCAGCTCACGTTCCAGATTGTTCATCTGGGCAGGAGAAAGCTCATCATCACAGATCACACCATTGGCATTTAACGCATAGAGAAGGCCTTTTACCTCATCGATCTTACCTTTGCCGATATAAGTTCCCGGATGGACGGCCTCACGGTTCTGAATGATCCTGCCTGCCACCGCTGCTCCGGCTGTAGCTGCAAGCTCTCCAAGCTCGTCCAGGGATTCCTCCATATCATCACCAATACTGGCCTGCACGCCGATCAGGATGACTCGATCCTGTATCTCGTCAAAATATTCCATATCAGCCCTCCGAAGATGTTCTGGTTTTCAGAAAAGCCAGCTCTTTTTTTGCTGCGGAGTCTTCCGGGAACATATCAATATATTCCTTGACCTTGGTCAGTGCTGTAGCAAAATCGAGTTTTTTCTCATAAGTTACGATCTCATTGAATAAAAGACTCTGCATCTCATCGGTTGTAGCTGTCGGCAGACCTTTGGTAATATTATCAAGAGCAGAATCATAATCTCCGTTCCTGATATCACACAGTGCAAGTCCGTTATAACCTTTTGCTGAATCACCTGCCGCTGAAATATACTGTGTATACATGGCTTTTGCATTATCCACATCGTCCTGTGCCAGATACACCATACCCAGAAGAAGTAATGCCTCTGTATTATCCTTTTTGGAGGCTTCCAGAAGTTCTTTTTTCGCATTACTGTAATCTTCCATATAGTAGTAGACACGGCCTCTGTCGCAGTGATCCTGAGCATCCTTCGCCTCAGAGGAAAGTGCAGCTTCCAGATATCTGGTTCCGTCTGCTTCCATATCTTTATCAAGATATGCCTCATAGATCTGGATTGCCATATCGTAGGTAGAATCCTCACCGTAAGCCTGCTTAAAGTTAGATGCAGCTTCCTCGTAGGAATCCATGGCAAGCGCAACCTTTCCGGTGAGGAAATAACTGCCGGCATCCATTTCAAAATCTTCTCCAAGAGTCTGACAGTCTGCCATTGCGTCTTCATACTTACCGGATTTCAGCTCTGCTGTTGCCCTGTAGGAAAGAATATCCTTGCGCAGACTTTTGCTTACTTTGTCACAATTCAGTGCATCTGTAAAGCTGGATATCGCGTCATCATACTTGCCCAGACGGAGACTTGCAATACCTGCACCGCGGTAAGACTGTGCAGGTTTTACCCCGTTTTGAATAGAAGTCTGGTATTCTTCCAGTGCATACTTATAGCTGCCCTGGGAAAGATCTTTTCCTGCCTGCTCATATATTTTTGTTTTTTCGCTGCCGCAGCCGCCCAGGAGAAGAGCTCCTGTCACGGCCGCGAGAATCAATACTGTCTTTGTATTTTTCATGAAATTCCTTATTCTACAACAAGCCCTTCGGCTTCCATTACATCAACAACACTGTCTACATATTTATGGCAGAGTTCATCTGTTCCTGCTTCTACCATTACACGGATCAGCGGCTCTGTACCACTCTCACGTACCAGGATACGTCCGTCATTTCCAAGAGCCTCTGCTGTAGCCTCGATGGCAGCTTTCACCTTCTCATTGTCCAGTGCTGTCTTCTTGTCAGAAACACGCACATTGCGCAAAAGCTGCGGATAAACCTTCATTTCCTTCGCAAGGTCACAAAGTGTAGCTTTCTTATCCACGCAGGCCTCCATGATCATCAGGGAAGTGAGGATTCCGTCACCTGTAGCAGAATAACGGCTGAAAATAATATGTCCGGACTGCTCGCCACCGATGCTGTAATTATTTTCCATCATATTCTCAGCAACATATTTGTCACCAACTGCTGTCTGCTCGTAATCAATACCCTCACGCTCAAGCGATTTATAAAGACCAAGGTTTGACATAACAGTTGTAACAACTGTATTTCCGTTAAGCTGGCCTTTCTCTCTGAAATATTTGCCGCATACATACATGATCTTGTCGCCGTCGATGATATTTCCACGGTGGTCTACTGCGATACATCTGTCTGCATCACCATCGTATGCAAAACCGATATCCAGTCCTTTATCGATCACATACTGTCTCAGAACTTCAATATGTGTGGAGCCGCAGCCACGGTTAATGTTGGTTCCGTCCGGCTCATTGTTGATCACATAAGTTTTTGCACGAAGTGCATCAAAAACACTCTTGGCAATAGCTGAAGAGCTTCCGTTGGAGCAGTCCAGACCAACCTTGATGTTCTTGAAATCATGGCATGGGATAGAAATCAGATGTCCGATATAACGGTTTCTTCCGGATGCAAAATCAACGGTACGGCCGATATCCTCGCCTGTTGCCATCGGAAGCTCCTCAATCTCTCCGTCAAGATATGCCTCAATGCGTTCCTCGATCTCTGCTGAAATTTTCTGACCATTCTCATTAAGAACCTTGATTCCGTTATCATTAAACGGATTATGGCTTGCGGAAATCATGATACCGCAGTCAAAATCCTCTGTACGTACTACATAAGATACACTTGGTGTAGTAGTTACATGAAGCAGATACGCATCTGCACCGGATGCAGTCAGTCCTGCTGCCAGTGCATACTCAAACATATAACTGCTTCTTCTTGTATCTTTGCCGATCACGATCTTTGCCTTATGATCTCTGCCATAGTACCATCCAAGGTAACGGCCTACGCGAAATGCGTGATCTGCTGTAAGTTTTACATTTGCCTCACCACGAAAACCATCTGTTCCAAAATATTTGCCCATAATGTTCTCCTTTATTAGTGATACAGTCCTTCCGGATAAACGCCCTCATCTGTCAGTTTCTTAAATGCCGCCTGCACAGATGCTTTATCTTCCTGATATGTCACACCGAACCACTCATCTTTTGTCTCAAGTACATCTACGGCTGCCTCACCGGAGTGGATCAGCCGGTCGATCAGTTCCGGAAGAAGATACTCTTTCTTGATATCGCCCTCTTTGATTCCGCCAAGGAATTCTACGAAGCCTTTTTCAAGGATCTCCATGAATTCCGGTGTCAGTCCCCACATGTTCATGGAAACAAGACTCCTGGTATCCAGTGTCTCTGCTGTACCATCGTCATTTCTTGTCTCGGCACCATCAGCTGTCTTAAAGATATTGTGTGTCTCAGTTACGCCAACAAGCTTGCCGTCCTCGATATGGCACACACCTCTTGTAACGCTTCCGTTGTCACTTAATGTATTTCCAAGTCGGAAACCTGCCATGCAGATATGCATCGGGCCATCCTGCGGATGATCCTGTACAAGATAATCATGTACTTTAACATATGCTTCTTTTCCATAGTAGTCATCTGCATTGATTACAGCAAATGGCTCGGAAAGAACCTTCTTCGCTGCCAGTACAGCGTGTCCTGTTCCCCATGGTTTGGTACGGTCTGCCGGTTTCCTGAAATCTCCCGGAAGGTCATTGATCTCCTGGAATGCATAAGCAACTTCTGTGATCTTCTCAATACGGTCACCGATGACTCTGCGGAACTCATCTTCGATATCTTTACGGATGATAAATACCACTTTGTTGAATCCTGCTTCCAGTGCATCATGGATGGAATAGTCCATAATGATCTCACCCTTCGGTCCTACCGGTGCAAGCTGCTTGATACCTTTTCCAAAACGACTTCCGATTCCTGCCGCCATGATTACCAGTGCTGTCTTCTTCATATTACGTTTCCTCCTGATTATTATAATTTATACAATTCTTTATCTGTAACCGTTACTGTTCACCCCGTGACCAGTAAATTACTCCTGTTCATTAAGCTTAGTCAGCTTCACTGCCTGGTCCGCTGCGATCAGGCTGTCAATAATCTCATCCAGGTCACCGTTTAAGATATTTTCCAGACGGTGAAGAGTTAACTTGATTCTGTGGTCTGTCACACGTCCCTGCGGGAAATTGTAGGTACGGATCTTTTCAGAACGGTCACCTGTACCGATCTGGCTTCTTCTGGCCTCTGCTTCTGCATCATGCTGCTTGGCAAGTTCCATCTCATACAGACGGGAACGAAGTACACGAAGTGCCTTGTCCTTGTTCTTAAGCTGGGATTTCTCATCCTGGCAGGAAATTACAATTCCTGTAGGAATATGAGTAAGACGTACAGCAGAGTCTGTTGTGTTGACACACTGACCGCCGTTTCCGGATGCACGGAATACATCGAACTTACACTCATTGAGATCCAGATGGAAATCAATTTCCTCTGCCTCAGGCATGATTGCTACTGTACAGGTTGAAGTATGGATTCTTCCGCCGGACTCAGTCTCCGGCACACGCTGTACACGATGTACACCACTCTCATACTTCAGTCTGGAATATGCGCCCTCACCTTTGATCATGAAAGTAACTTCCTTGAAACCGCCGATCCCGTTTTCATTGAGACTGAGCATCTCTGTTTTCCAGCGGCGGGACTCTGCATATTTCACATACATACGGTAGATCTCAGCTGCAAAAAGTGCTGCCTCATCACCGCCTGCACCTCCGCGGATCTCAACGATAACGTTCTTACTGTCATTAGGGTCCTTCGGAAGAAGAAGGATCTTCAGCTCATGCTCCAGCTCCTCCACTCTCTTCTTCGCGTCAGAAAGCTCTTCTTTCAGCATCTCACGCATTTCCTCGTCCTTCTCGCTCTCCAGCATGGAAAGACTGTCCTCGATGGTCTCTTTATTCTTCTTATATTCTTTATATGCGTCTACGATTGGCTGCAGGTCGCTCTGCTCTTTCATCAGCTTCTGAAAATGTGCAGGATCATCGGTTACTCCCGGTTCTCCAAGCTCATTGAGAAGCTCCTCAAAGCGTACCAGCAGATCATCCAGTTTATCAAACATGTATTTCCTCCTGTTTCTGATACCTGTAAATCACAATTTTTATTCTTACAGCGGCTTCTGCCCGATCACTACACGGTCAAGGCCCGGAAGGTCTTTTATTACCTGAACCTGTTCAAAACCAGCTGTCTTCATCATCCCACTGACTGCCGCACCTTGAGTGCAGCCGATCTCATACAGAAGCCATCCACCCGGACGCAGATATTTTCCGGCTTCCGCAGTAATATTTCTGTAAAAATAAAGCCCGTCTTCCCTGCCGTCAAGTGCCCCTCTCGGGTCATGAAGGCGAACCTCTTCCATCAGTGTCTCAATTTCTTCTGTTGCTATATAAGGCGGATTTGAAATAAGGATATCATATTTTCCGCCCTCTTTTCCACCTTTTTTGTAAAAATACGGTGCTGAAAATGTATCACTTTCCACAAATTCTGCCCGTTTCTCCACACCCAGATCCTTTGCATTCTTTTTTGCCACAGCAAGAGCTTCCGGTGAGATATCTGCGCCGGCACCTTTTGCATCTTCCCTTTCCAGAAGAAGGCTTATAAGAATGCAGCCGGAACCTGTGCACATATCCAGGATCTCCGGTTCTTTCATACTGTTCATACATTTCAGTGCTTCTTCCACAAGTGTCTCTGTGTCCTGTCTGGGAATCAGTACATTCTGGTTTACATAAAATTCATATCCCATAAAAAAAGCCTGATGAGTCAGCTGCTGTACAGGAATATGGCCTGCACGCCTGCCGATCAGCTTAAGATACTCTGCTGCGATCTCATCAGACACCGGTTCATCTCCATGTGCAAAATAGTATGCCCGATTTATTCCGGTCTTAAATTCCAGAAGGAGCCAGGCATCCAGCCCGGCTTCTTCCAGTCCATTTTCTTTTAGTATGTTCGTTCCTTTTTTCAGAAGGGACTCAAGATTCTGCATTTTCTGTCTCCTCTGTCTCATAGGGGATATCCAGGTCGAATTCCTCTTTCAGATAAGCTCTCCAGTCAAAAACCGCCTCAACAGCCTTGATGGCTACTTCTGCCATATCTGCTGTCGGCTCTTTGGTTGTAAATTTCTGCATGGCAAGACCCGGCTTACTCATGATATCTGCAAACCTGCTGTCTGTTCTTCCTGCCCACTGGATGATCTCAAAAGAAATTCCCGCAACTACCGGTACCATAAGAAGTCTTCCGAACAGTCTTACCCAGTAAACCGGCACCAGTACAAACACGAAATGCAGCACAATACTTACCAGCATAACCAGGAACAGAAAGCTTGTTCCACAGCGTTTATGAAGTCTGGAACTCTTCAGCACATTCTCAACAGTCAGCGGAAGTCCGTGCTCCACACAGTTGATGCACTTGTGCTCCGCGCCATGATACATAAATGTCCTCTGGATATCCTTCATTCTGGAGATCAGAAACATATATCCCATAAACAGTGCCAGCTTCACAAAAGCCTCCACAACTGTAACCATAAACTCTGACGCGCCTACCTTGCGGATCAGACTGGCCAGTATGTAAGGCAGAAACATAAAAGCTGCCACAGACACAACCATGGAAACAGCTACTGTCACATAAAGCAGCCACTTAAACTGCCTGTCTTCTTTGGCCTTTTTCGCGGAACGCTCCTCTTCAGTAAGCTGCTTATTCTTTCTGGCAGCTTCTTCATCTTCCTCATCTCCTGCGATCTCTGCAGAATACATCAGGCATTTCGTTCCAACCACAAGAGAATCCACAAAACTTACCACACCACGGATGATGGGCTTCTTCAGAAATGAATGATTCCCAAAGGTGCATTTATAATCCTCTACTTTCAGCTCGATCTCCTGATCCGGACGTCGCACTGCAATAGAATATTTGTCCTTGTGGCGCATCATGATGCCTTCCATGACTGCCTGGCCGCCAATATTCGATGATTTCATTCATTCTCTCCTGCACAGCCTGAAAATAAAAAATATTTTCAGTTAAAGAAAGGTTGAGATTTCCCAACCTCAACCTTCTCATTTCCTGTATTCGTAATAATTACTTATTCAGGCCGTATTTCTTATTGAACTTATCGATACGTCCACGAGCCTGTGTAGCCTTCTGCTGTCCTGTGTAGAACGGATGGCATTTGGAACAGATCTCAACATGGATGTCCTCTTTAGTGGAACCTGTTACGAAAGTGTTTCCGCAGTTGCAGGTTACAGTTGCCTGATAGTAGTTCGGATGGATTCCTTCTCTCATGATTTTCACCTCTCTATATAATTTAATATTATTCGTATACATTTGACGAATTCCATTTTAAACAGCTTGCTAAGTATAACACAGCTTTTATCAAAATGCAAGGACTTTATAAAAATTTCTGTTTTCTTACTGTCTGCACCAGTTCTGCATTGGTCCTTGTTCTGGCAAAGGTGTTCAGGATCTGCTCTACTGCCTCATCGGACTTCATTCCGTTGAGGGCTTTCCTCATAATATAGACAGCTTCCTGTTCTTCTTTGCTGAGAAGGAGATCCTCTCTTCTTGTACCGGATTTCTGGATGTCGATAGCCGGGAATACCCGTTTTTCCTGGAGTTTACGGTCAAGGACAAGCTCCATGTTGCCGGTTCCTTTGAACTCCTCGTAGATCACATCATCCATCTTGCTTCCTGTGTCTACAAGAGCAGTTGCCAGGATGGTCAGGCTTCCGCCCTCACGCATATTGCGGGCTGCACCAAAAAATCTCTTCGGCATATGAAGTGCTGCCGGATCAAGGCCGCCGGATAAAGTTCTGCCGCTTGGCGGGATGATCAGGTTATACGCTCTGGCTAATCTGGTGATGGAATCCAGAAGGATGATAACATCCTGCTTATGTTCTACCAGACGGCGGGCACGCTCCACGACCATCTCGGAAACTCTTTTATGATGCTCCGGAAGTTCATCAAAAGTAGAATAGATCACTTCCACATTCGGTCCCTGGATCGCTTCTTTGATATCTGTAACCTCCTCTGGGCGCTCATCGATCAGAAGGATGATCAGATGAGTGTCACGGTTGTTCTTGAGAAGGGATTTGGCCACATCTTTAAGAAGGGTTGTCTTACCTGCCTTAGGCGGAGATACGATCATGCCTCGCTGGCCTTTACCGATGGGGCTGATAAGGTCTACGATGCGCATGGCCGTTGTTCCGCCTGCACGTTCCATTACAAGACGCTCATTCGGAAAGATCGGCGTCATATCCTCAAAATTGTATCTTCTCTGGCCCTCGCTTGGATGGAAGCCGTTTATGGAAGATACATAGAGAAGTGCACTGAACTTCTCACCCTGAGTCTTAATACGGATATTTCCCTGGATGATATCGCCTGTCTTCAGATTAAAACGGCGGATCTGGGATGGGGAAACATAGATATCGTTCTCTCCCGGAAGATAATTCTCACAGCGGATAAAACCGTAGCCGTCCGGAAGTACCTCAAGGATTCCGTCAGCCTTCTCGCCGCTGTCCAGCTGTACAGATTCAGACTGAGTATTCTCACGGCTGACTCCGTCCCTGTTGCAGCCTTCGCGGTTTCCATTATCTCTGCTATATCCCTCTCTGTTATATTCTCTGCGGACAGTTCTGTGCTCCTGCTCATTCTTATCTGCACGATATTCCGTACGGTATTCTCTTCTCTCCTGCACACCTTCTGATGTCTGACGTGTGCGGTATTCTGCAGTGCTTCCCTCGTGATTCTTCTCCCGGAATGTGCCCTCTTTCACAGTGCTTTCTCCCGGAGTATTTTCTTTCGAGCTTTTTTCTTCCTGAGTATTGCTATTAAAGGTATTCCGGGTGCTTTCTTTAGGGGTGTGATCCTCAGATGTGTTCTTCAATACTTCAGCAGGATTCCCCTTTGCACTCTCTTTCGCGTCTTCCTCCAGCATTCTCTCGATCAGTGCCGGTTTTCTCAAAGTGGAAATACCTTTCATACCTCTTGCCTTCGCCAGATCTTTCAGTACGGCCAGAGATAATGATTCATATTTTTCTCTCATAAATAAATCCTCTATTCTTAAATCTTATAAATTGTAATTTATAAATGGAATCAGATGCAGCCTGACATGGCTGCACGTTTTTTTGAATGAAGCATGTTTTTCGCTTAGTTTTAATTATACACGCCTTACTGTTTCTATTGCAAGAAATATTTATCGACATTTTTTCGCCATTCTCGGGTTTTCTGTTACCATTCATTGCAAGGTTTCTGTCTTTTTTTCCATAATCTGCTATACTGTTTTCTATAAAAAGCAGCGAAAATCGCTCTGTAAACAGGAGATAGGCTATTCCGGAGATATCAGGCATGCCTGGATCGATGTATATATCCGTACAAAAGGCTTGGTCACGAAAGCTATCTCTTTTGAGGGAGACACCTGGAAATTTTAGAAATTTTACTTATATGTCAAAAACTCCCCTGCTGTCAGCTCATATAGCCAACATGCAGGGGATCTTTCATAGGCGGGAATTTTATATTCCGCTCTGCCACATACTTATGAATATAATCTGTCACATTTCTGCTTTCAGTCAATCGGATATTCGCAATCCGCTTTCGCTACTTGCTCATAACCGAATAACTGCTCCGCAGTTTATCAGGAGGGGCTTGTACCCCTCCTGATACAAGTAAGTCCCACCCACTGCTTATTGCTCCT
>ENA-OQCO01000042-OQCO01000042.1-human-gut-metagenome-genome-assembly--contig:-NODE-42-length-63060-cov-4.986589_pt1 | contig 63060 bp, 90 predicted proteins | sample MGYA00242500_ERZ504582 | MGnify/ENA primary metagenome ERZ504582 (study PRJEB26092, sample SAMD00036346) | human gut metagenome | host: Homo sapiens | study: EMG produced TPA metagenomics assembly of... | reverse complement strand
AAGCATTCCGACGAATCGCTACACGTTATGACAAATTAGCTGCAACCTACTTGGGATTTATTTGTATCGCCTCAATATTAATTTGGTTAAAATAAACAATTTAAAATGTTTTTCAGACACGCTCTAGCGTAAGCATCATATCTCTTTTTTCAAAGAATGAGCCAGAATTACGTGCCGCACGCAAATAATCTCTACAATTAAATAAAATATTATCTATGTTCAATGCCTTTTCCGTTGTTTTCTTCTTAGCCATATTACTTTTCTTCCCCTTCCTCGTCTGGAACAAATTCCATGATATCCTGTATCTCACAATGCAATACTTTACATACTTTTTCCAAAACTTGCGTACTTACATGTTCATTCTTCCCTAGTTTAGCCAGTGCATTTGTTGTAATTCCTGCCTGATCTCTAAGGTCAACTTTCATCATATTTTCATCTATTAATTTCTTCCATAATTTGTTATATCTGATTGCCATTATTATCCCTTTCATATCATTACAACTATTTATCATTTCTTTTTCATTATATCATCAAATCCAGCTTATTTCAATCTGAAATTGATTTTTTCAATCTTCAAATTATATATAAAGCAAACTCAAATGCTATATCCGTATGAGCATAAGTACCGCCATATCGTCTTGGTTTTGATACGATACCGATTGCATCTGTTGCTTTTATCCTCTGCTGCGGTGTCAACGCAAAAACATTATCTTCAGATTCTGCTTTAAACCTATCGAATTTGATAGGTCTAAAATTCGAATTATGAATTTGTTCTCACAAAAATAAGGCTCCGAACCTACTATGTAGATTCAGAACCTTAAAGTGTATAAATTATTCATTTTTACAAAAACTGAATAATGAGGTTTGCGAACAAACACGTTTTATTCGAACTCAATAACACTAGGCCGCTTTTTCGTGCTATCATGTATTAAATAAAATAAGAGAGGCGGACTTTTATTAAATATACCACGTTGTATTATTATTTGCAATAGTTCCAAACATCACTCTAACATCACGGGAATAAATCGTATTATTTATTGCAGTGATGTTAATCAGGTATATACTCTATCACATCACTGATGCCGCAATTAAGAGCTTTACATATTCTATCTATCTGTTTCAGATTGACTGGCTCGTTCTTTCCCATAGAAGCCATAGTCCCATAACTTAATCCGGTTGCGTCTTTTAGATCTCCCTTATTCATACCTCTATCAAGAAGCGTGTGCCAAAGCGGATTGTACGATATCATAATACACCAACTTTCTGTTGACTTATTTTTTTCTTCCTGCTATTATTTTCTTAGGTACCGAGCGGAAGCAGGAAGTTTCGGAGTCCGCTCGGTGTCTATTCGCTTAGTTTTTAATTATTTTCTTTTAAAATGGAGAGGTTCTTGATTTTTTCAAGTGCCTCTTCTTTATTTTTACTGTTCTCGATGATCAACACGACCATTTCCATAACGGTTTTAAATTCTAATGTAGTCATTATGTCTTTTTCCATTTCTCTAACTCCTTTCCTGCTATCTCCTTGCTACAATTATAGTTTATCACTATATCTTCATTTTGTCAATATTTTTCTTCATTATTTTGGAGATTTTCTTCAATAAACTATTGACATGTACGGTACATATGGTAATATACAAACATAAACAACAGAACAAACATTCGCATAGACGGTGCGAGGTTTGAGAGATAATAGGAGGAAAATGATATGTCAGAACTTTTAAAGAAACAGAACTACGGTGTTGAGGTTGAATTTACAGGAATCACAAGAGCTATGGCAGCTAAAGCTGTTGCCGAAGTTATCGGGAGTACGGTAACAGGTCCTGATCACACCTGCTATCACACCAGAATCATTCGTGATTCACAGGGACGGAAATGGAAAATAATGAGAGACAGTTCCATTATTCCAGTACGCAAAACAGGAAATGAGAACATGGACGAATACAGGGTTGAATTTGTAACTCCTATTCTCAAATATGATGATCTTGAAACATTGCAGGCAATCATTCGAAAATTCAGAGAAATTGGTGGAGTACCTCATGCTTCATGTGGTATCCATATCCATGTTGATGGAGTGAACCATACAGCAACCTCTCTGCGCAGATTGGTAAACTTCATGTATAGTCGGCAGGAAATTATTTATGATGCCCTTGCAGTCGGAAGCAGAAAAAATCGTTGGTGTTTGCCAGTTTGTAAAAACCTGCTCGATACCATGAAAAAAGATAAGAACATCACAACCGATTCTGTCGAAAAGATCTGGTATAGCCCAGCAAACGATGGATATTGTGGTGGTATCGATCATCAGCATTATAACTCCACAAGATATCATGCGCTGAATCTCCATAGCTTCTTCCAGAAAGGTACTGTTGAATTTAGACTTTTCAATAGCACGCTTCATGCAGGAAAAATTAAAGCATATGTTCAGTTTTGCCTTGCACTCTCTGCTTGGGCCATTGAATCCGATGATAAAGTAGTATTCCGTTCAATGAATGGATATACCGCTCAGAAAAAAATTACACTTATGTACAATATTTTGACTAACCGCCTTGGACTCTACGGAGATGAATTTAAGACCTGCAGACTTCACATGATGAAACAGCTCCGTGAAAACGCAAAAGTGGAACAGGTTGCTTAGTTATAAAACAGCTGTCCTACCGGCTTGACGGGGAGAAAGGGAATGCCATGAGTTTATATGTAGCATACGGAAGCAATCTTAACGTACAGCAAATGTCATACCGTTGTCCTGGAGCAACGGTCGCATTTACCGGATATCTGATAAATTGGAAATTACTTTACAGAGGAAGCCACACAGGATCTTATGCAACCGTCAAAAGGCAAAAAGGAAGTAGGGTTCCTGTTGCTGTTTGGAATATCGATAGCAAAAATGAGAAGGCTCTTGATCTGTACGAGGGATATCCTAGATTTTATAAAAAGAGAAATGTATTTGTACAATTAAAAAACGGCACTAGAAAAAAGGCTATGATATACCTCTTGCCTGACTCAGCCACTGCGGGAAGGCCATCTAGTCGTTATGTTGGAACTGTATTGCAAGGTTACAAAGATATGGGATTTGATACAGATTATTTGTACGATTCATTGGATTATAATTTAAAAGAAGTGAAATAAAGAGGGGAAATCCCCCTCTTTAATAAGAGGTAACCGTTGCAGCGGTTACCTCTTTCTGCCGGGTTTTTGAGTTCCCTGACGCGTGTGGGTTATGGCTGATTCCTTGTTCGGTACCCTAACAATCAATTCATCCAGCTCACAATCCAGGGCTTCGCAAATCAAGTCGAGGTGTTCCAGATTCACCCTATCTGCAAGCTCGTGGTACAACTCGTTGATGGTGTTGGGTCTTATTCCGGTTGCCCTCGCCAAATCTGCCTGAGTAAGTCTCATCTCCCCAAGCTTTTTTGACAGTAAAATTTTAATCATGCCATTGCTCCTTCCGTTATAATTTAGCACCTCTTGATATATCGGAAGGACTTTTGTTAGATTATATCAAATACTGTTATAAACTGCGTGATATATTTTATACCCTGTAAGGCAAATTTTGAAGCAAACATATTATAAAAAGCACCTATTTTGTTATTATTTGAATGTATTTGCATTCATGTGGTCAGCTATCTTTTTCCATGTATTCTGACCACAGCAACCATCATCATCAATACCAACATTCCGCTGAAATGTTTTAAGTGCTGACTTTGTATTTTTTCCAAAATCTCCGTCAACAGAAACTCCAAGAATGGACTGTAAGCATCGCACCGCTACACCCTCAGTTCCAGACTGTAATACAGGAAGCTGAATATCCAGTTTTACTGTTAAGTCAGCTTTCTCTTTGCGTGATGAGGTATCTTTTTTCTGTTCCGGATATACAGCTTTTCCATTCCAATCATAGATGGTGTAGCCTTCTTTCCAGTCTTTTTTAGCATTCTCAAGATTCTTGTATGCCCCAAGCTGGCCCTTACTGTCTCCCCAGGTTTTCCGGATTCTGTAATATTTATCTACAGTTGTAGTTGCTGCCTTTGCGCCGATCAGCTGCTTGAAGCGGTTCCAGTCACCTTTTGCCCGGATTGCAGAAGGGCAATTCTTTGCGCACACATCATAGTGGGATACCACATGATCTGCGTCAATTCCAAACTTCTGCATCAACATCTTACAGATTTCAACAGTGTTCCGAAATGCTTTATCATAATTATACCCTGCCTGCACGCACATCTCGATGCCGATAGAATTGTGGTTGTTGCAAATTCCGAAAAGACCACCACCATAGTTAACGCCGACATGCCATGCGCCTCGATTAAAAGGTGTAGCCTGATAAGCCTCGGTATCATCAACATATACATGAGCAGAGTAGCCGGAGAAGTTCCCGTCATGCTGAGCCTTGGCATGTGCCTTTGCGTTTGCTCCTTTTGCAAAGTTATCTGTATTATGGATAACGATGTATTTAGGCACCTGATTTGCATAGCTGTTGTTATTGCTGATTAAACTTGTGTTAAGATTCATTGTAACATCCTCCTTATTCACTTCTGGCATCGCGATTATCTTCGCCAGAATTTCCAATATCTTTGAGCCATAATTCTTCCCGCAGCCCAGCCTCCGCCCTGTGGATTTTCCTGTATCCCAAGCCATTCAACATATGGGGCTATTCCTCTTTTCACATAACAGAAACGAGGATCCACGCATACACCGTACAGTTTTTCGTTAGATGCATATGCTTTAAGATGCTGGATCTGTGCCCGGATGCCGATCCATGGATGAGAGAACGAATTCCCTTTCATACCATTTTTTGTAACGCCGATTCCGGCAAAATTGTTCTGGTCCAATGTTACGGCAGAACCATTGAATGTGAAATTACCTGTTTCGAGGCAACTTTGCGCAAAGGCGATATCTCCCCTTACTCCTTCCGTTTTTCCTTCTGATATATAATATTCAACCATATCGATTACGGATTTAGGTACTGCCGGATTAACTTTCTGTATATATGACTGCATCTGCTGGACCGTAGCAACTGCAGTTCCCATTATATTCGTTTTCATAATATCCCCCTAAAAAGGAAAGGGCTTAAGCCCCTTCCTTCTGTGAACCATTAATTTTTCCATCGTCTAAAAGATCTTTCACGCCGCAAAACCACACATCAATTATCTTAAGCAGCGCATCTTCCGACATAATAACCTGCAGCCACTTTGGCAGTAATCCTCTCGCCTGCTGAACAACCCATTTCAATTTCTGCTGTCCCGTTCCTGATTCTTTATACATATGTTCCGCTTTCAGGATCAGCTGGTATACCTGTTCACGGATACCTTCCAATCCTTTATGCTTGGCATACTGAAACGCAATAACCAAAGTCACTACAAGCAAAATCAACACCGCAACCAGTAAAACCGGGAACGGAATCTGTTTTAAAAAGTTAAGTAATTCCATAAGTAATTCCTCCTAATCAATGCTGTATTTGGCCAGAACTTCTCTGTCCATTTCTTTTTTGTGTGCTTCTGCACGTTGAAGATTTTCAAATGCTTCTTCGAGCTCGCCATTATGCTCTCCTTTTACAATTGCATGATGTAGCCAAAAGAGCACGCGCCCCGTAGCATGTGTGATTTCTTCATCCGCTTTTCTCTGTTCAATTTTATATTTGATGCGTTCCTGCTCTCGTGCCTCCACTTCCATGAGCCTCCGCTCGATGTAGTGACGAATCAGAGCAAAAAAAATGCCGGCAACCCCTCCGCTGCCAAGCACAGATAGACAAAATGTTTCGAGCATTACTCTTCCCCTCCGAGTGCTTTTAAGAGCCGATCCAGATTACCTCCGATCAACCAATCCACCAGTTTTCGCATAACGAACCTCCTTTCGTCATTAATAGATGCCAATGTGTTTCGCCTAAAAAGGTCTATCTCTCGCATGTACCATATCTTACCTCCATGAAAAAAGGGAACCTTTACGGTTCCCTCATACTTACATATTCTTCCTTCACTTCTTCAATAATTCCTGCATCAAGTCTTTCGTCTTCGCCAGCCTCTACGTTCAGCATATTTCGCAAATGAGAAAGTTCGGTTGCCAGGTTCTTGATGAACCTGCTCTGCCTCACTATGATTTCATCTTGCTTTTCAATCATATCTTCATAGAATTCCACAAGTTCTAAAACCTGGATTTCATCCATCATCGTTACCTCCACTTGTATCTTGGTTTTTCTTCACCAAATATCCAATATCTCAGATGATCATCTAATACAATAGCTAATAGGGATAGGATGTACCATGCCGCAGTAAAAGGAAGGCATATCTGTCCAATTATATTAAAAGGCATATTGCTGTAATCCCATATCCCAAGTCCCAATACAATATTCAAAATATATCCGGAAAGGAACTCAATTGCAGTTATCCCGGCAGCACAGATAAACATCTGTTTCCATATGAGCATATCCCATCCTAGAAATTCATTTATCGAACCACAAAATAAGAAGCAAAGTCCGCCGACCAGGACCATAGGCAGTGAGCTGTACCCTCGCCATATCAGTTCAATCATGTAGTAAATCGTTCCTCCTATAGCGAAAAGTACAGCATTTCTGCCTATGGTCTTCAGAGTATTCATTTAACCTCCTTGTCGGCTGCCATTTCGGCCAGATAGTCCTTTAAAACTTCTGACTGATATTCTTCCGGAATCGGTGCTCCATATTTAATCTTGGCGATTTCCGAAGCTTTCGCGCATCCTTTAATCCACATATTTACAGAGTTTCCATATGTTGTGTGATAGCTCTTGAATTTCATCGCGCCATTAATGATCTTCTGCATATCCTCAGCAGAATAATACCGGCACGGATTGCCATCCTCGTGATATTCCAGTTTTTTGCTACCAGCAGTCAGCTGAGCCTGTTTACCAAAGAGATTCAGCTGATCTTCATCTTTAAGACTAAAATGTTCCTTTCCGGACGAAATTTCAATGTCCGTTCCTGCATATATTGTATTCTGGCAGATCTGAGAAATCTCCTTTTTCTTTTCTGCTCGATATGTTTCAATAGAAAGATAATCAGCATTGCAGCCTTCTTCTTTGTCTTTCAACTGATCGAACCAGAAACCAAAATCAGCAGTAATTTCTTTTTCTAAAATCACTGCTGCATCTACCCTGCAAAAATCTCATCAGCCTCATATCCTGTCGGGCCATCTTCTGTTTCCTGTACAATTTCATGCTGGTTGTTCCTGAGCCACACATCTGCTACGCCATTCGGTTTTGCCTTGTACACTACCTTTTCCATTTTTTCGGGACTTTGAACCTTGTGCATAATATCGCCTCCACATATTGAAATATTTTTCCTCAACATAGCCATTTCCTTTGTCGTGATCGCTTGCAATTTTCCTTGCAATCCGCATGAGTTCATCTACCTTGTTTCTGATCCGGTATTTCACCATATTTGTGTTTTTGAACCAGCCATAAGCGGATATGACCGACCTCACAAATTTGATTCTTGCAGCGACATGGTGTTTTACCAGTTTCAGAAATTTATTCATCTTCTGTCGTGCGGTAAGAAAAATGTTCCTGCGGATTGTCACCCATACTTTCTTGTGCTTTTTCTGTCTCCCAAAATATGACTTCGTTTCTGCATCTCCGCCATGAAACCGGAAGCCCATGAAATCCAGTATGGCGCCCTTTGTCTTTCCGACTTGATCCTCATACATGGTTTTCTGCATAATCCAGTCCGGCTTGATTCTCAAGTCAAGAAATTCCAGCATATAGGCAATCATCATTTTGACTGCCTGCTTCAAATGGGTTTTATTCGCTGCATACATTGTTATATCATCCATATAGAAAATGACATGTGCTATTAACCGTTTGATTTTCGTCTGCCCTCTTCGGCAGGTTATTTTAACCAGTCGCTCGCTTGCATAATGATAAGCGTATGAGAGAAAATAATTGCATAAATCTTTTGATACAGGAGAGCCTATCAGAATACCTCTGTCCGGTGCCAATGCCTCCGGTGACGGCCATTCCTCGTATAGCTCAATAAATACAGCAAACAGATATAGCAGCTCATCTGATTTGTGCAGATCTCTTTTCAGAAGTTCCAGCAATTTTCCATGTCGAATTGACGGATAACATTTCTTCACGTCCGCCTTTGCACTGTACCTCGTACCTTCAACATCATTGGAGAGCCATCGCATGACTGCTTTCTTACCATAGTTCTGACCTCTTCCTTTGATGGAAGCGCATTGGTATGTTCCCAGCTTTGCTTTGAACAGCGGTTCCGCCGCCTTTGCTGCAACCTGCTCATATAGGCGAAACAATATTGTTTCCAGCCCAAGCATACGTTCCTTTCCGCTTCCCGGGTCATTGATCTTTGTATAGCGGATCAACGGCTGTCCGTAAGTGTTCGCCAACAAATGTTCCCTAACAGTTCTGGTGCGGATATGATATGCCATTTCCAACGCCAGCTTGTAATGTGCCGCCCTCCAGAAATCATTCTCAGGGAGATTGCCAACGCTAAGTGCCGCAAACTCTTTACGGTCTATCGGCTCTAGGTTCGTCAGTTGCGGCTTTAGATACTGTTTTACATGCTCCCGACTTTCCCCGGTATAGCAGGCAAAGAACCTCACAGAGCTATTCTTTCTGTATTTATCGTGCATATAATCTGTGATTACATCGTAAATCCTGTCTGCGTCTGAAACCACAAGTCTCTTGCAATATGTTTTCATGTTTCTCTTTCTTTCTGCTTCAAGGACGTTCGGGTTTACTACTAGCCCCCATCTGTGTCCACTTCCGCCACAGAGCCAGAGGCATGTTGCCATACCTCCGGTGCTGGTTCGTCAATTTCGGGCATTCCGCCCCAGCCCATCCGGGGTTCCCTTTAAGGGAACGAAATACAGCACATCTAAGTTATGCAGAAATTCGAGCGGCATAGTTCCAGTTCGAGTTGGAAAGCCCATTGTTCAGGTTCGCATTCCGACGGCCGTCAATCGTGCCGTTGTTCAGGTTGCCCGAGCCAAGAACGGAAGCCACTGTGCTGTAAGTCCTGTTGAAATATCGTTGATAGTTACAATTTCTTATTCTGCCTTAAAAGGGGAGATCCCCTCTTGCTGTCGCAATTCACCCCCCGGCTTATGCTGCCGCTTTGCGTCCGCAACGCCCACAGGCAGAAAGACGAGCGGCAAAGGTCCAGAGCGAGTGGGAAAGCCCAACGTACAGGGTCGCAAGCCGACGGCCGCCAATCGCGCCGGTGTCCAGGTGGCCCGAGCCAAGAACCTCTCGCTGGCTATCGCCAGTCGTCTCGAGGTTCTCTGTATAAAGTCCATCAGCATAACCAGTACTGGAAGTTGCTGCAACTTCAACTGGATAACGTACCTCTGGATCATCAGCAGAATAACCAAGCTTGCTGATGTATTTCCAGCTGCCTTTGTTGTCTGGAATTGCATAACCAAGAGCAATCCAATCGTCCGTTGTAGCTCCTGCTGTTGTCATTTTGGTGCAGTCATAGCAGATATATGGACGCATAACATGATTTTCAATCTTCATGACTGTATTGCCTTTTGGCTCCCAGAAACCAGAAGACATCTCAACACCGAACAAAATATATGGTTCTTTTCCGCTAGTATTACTTACTGGAGAACCACAGGAACCAAGCACCTCATCGCATCCGCCTGTGTTCCACGGCATCGTGCTGATAATTGTTTCACACGTTACGCCAGATACAGAAGTCGGTGCTGTAGAAAATTTCTGTCCTCCATTATCAACGTATACAGCTGCATTATTGCTGTCATAATCTTCAATCTTTGTGATCTTTACTTTATTTGCTTTTGCGTGAAGTCCACTCAATCCTCGGTCGTTGTTCGCCTTTCCTTCACTTGTAAGGCTGTTGGCATTTCCTATGGAAACAGTTCCTCCAACAACAAACTCTTTGGCCGCACTTTTAGAAATAATGATTCTTTCCGCATTGTTTTCTTGTACAGTGGCAGTTGCCTGTGTCCACCACCAGTTACAACCTGCCATCACCGACTGGCTATGTCTGGTAGCGAGGCAATCTCCATAAGTCGTGTCATTCTCTCCTGAATCCTGAGAAGTCTCAGCACAATACTGTGTGCCTTTTGCCCGGAACTTTGTCAAGGAACTCTGGAAGCTGTAGTTTTTCGGAGATACACCACTAATCGAGGACGCAACACCGTCCGCATTGTCACCAGACATATATTTGGCAATCGCCACAAATGGTCGGATTGTTCCGTCTGGTCGGATTGCGCCGCCCTCCGGCAGCCACTCTGCAGAATGTCTGGTATCAGAAATAACGGTATCCTCGCCATTACTGTCAAATTTACGATATACATACTGTGTTAAATACAGACACCATGTATCGTATTTTGTCCGAGAAAACTCATTATCAATGTCTTTGATGTACTGAACTTGAAAATCTCCATTCTCATCAACTGATCCATTGACTTCCAAATATGCAAAGCATCCTTTTCCGTCAAAATCATTTACTGCTCTCACTGCATTTGTGCTTGGCGCAGCTGTCATACCTACAGCATCAAAAAGCCGGGTCCCATTGCTTGATGGAGTTACATCATAATTATCAAAATGTACTCCATATTTCTTGCCATCTTTATGCAGGTTCAAAAGAAATAATGCTTGTTCATTTTTTGAAGCTGACAATTTGTAACTGCTTCTTTCAGAGCCACATCATTATTGATTAGCTGTTCTAAAAGAGCATTAAATACATCTGCGTGTGCTGGATCTGAAGTTTCCAGTTTTCGCAAATTTTCATCAAATGTTGCTCCAGAAATATCGAAATACGACATTTTCTACCTCCTTATGATAACATTTATCTATCATTATCCGATTACTTGTTACAAAATATCGAAATACGTTAGAATGTATCATCACACTCGAACACGCATTCCATGTCTGCATCCTTTCCTTTCTTCAGAAATGCTTTCATGGCCACCATATCCCCATCTGCATCATATAACCCAACTTCAGAAATATAAGTGTTTGCCAGCTCATTTTCTGCCAGTGTGCAGCGATATCTGATTTTTGTATCAGAAAGAACCTCATAACCATCAACGTTCTTGCGAAGCAATTCATGATGTAAGGTGTTCTGATCGGCACTGTGTGGTTTTACTGTTCCGCCCGAATCTACACCTCCATCGCCAAAAGCCATACCTACAATCTTTGGGAGCGATGAAATCCCCGCTCTTGCTTTTACCATTTTTTTCTTAGCCAGTGTTGTAACTGTAGTCCCTGCCATTTAAAGGACCTCCCTTCCTGAATTTAGTTTTACACTTCCATCTAGCCTACACGTTCCATCCAGTCTTGCGGCCCGTGAAGGAATAACCATTGTGACATCTACTTCTTCTTCATGTTTAACAGGCGCACGAATCCGAACTGTCTGCAGATATGGCGGCTCTCCTGCATCAAGCAATAAAGTCCCGTCTAACAAACAGTTGCCGTCCAGAATCTTATTACCATCACGCCAGCCCATAATTACCCTCTGTATGCCTCTAAAATCAGCTTTCTCAGCATTAATCATATCAGGCAATGAAATACACTGTTTCGTTTCAAAAGCCTCCTGATTGCCGATAAGCAGCCTATGCCCGATAAAAGTTTCCATCGGATACCAAGAATTGAGCTTTCTCGTTCCGTCCAGTGAAAAGTTTCCATCAAGAAAACCTTCCCACCATACAAAATCACTTCGTACGAAAAAGGAAGGCTTAAATATATTTTCATGATATACATCTGGAATCCGGTGAAAAATTCGATCTGCTATAAAATTCTCAGTTAAGACTGCATCGAATGGATAGACTGGGCGAAATTCTGTCGGATACCAATGATTCAGATTGATACTGCCGTCAAGAGCGAAGGAACCATCAAGAGAATACTTCCACCATGAAAAATCTGAATGATACGTCACTCTCTGTTCAAAGCTCTCTGTGCATTCAATAAGCATGAGGATAACAGAAAGAAGATATACTGTGTGTGATTGCTTCAGCTTATCGACTTTACTCTTAACTTCTCCTAGTTCTACCTCTGTTTCACCTTCCAATTGAACGCTGAATATGTTAGGGTGAGAAAATAATGTCCCGGCTCATTACAATCATGAACCTGGACATCATAATCCGTCACGCCTTTTAAAATCTGTTCCATTCGCCATGGGGTCATTGGTGCTTTTGTGTTTTTCTTTTCACGGAGCAACCGTCGTCTTTCTTCATATGACAGGTCTTCTCTTACGGGCAGTCCATACTTGATCTCATGATATTTAAGCCCCCATGTAGCTGTATCGATAAACATCTGGTATGGAAGTTCTTCAATATGCACAGTGGCCAGATCAAGCTCTCTGCCCATAACTTCGTATATCCATTTTCCGACATAGGATTTATCATACCAGCCCTTAGTTACATATGTCAGCATTCTGTTGGCCGAATCGCTCCATGGGAATCTTTCCAGATCTATACTCATGTCTCAGCCCCCTCTAATGTAAATGTCACATTACCGGTATCTGCATACTCGCTTGATGAAAGGTGAATGTTTTCTCTCTTTCCATCCATCGTAAAATCTATGAAATCGCTTACTCCGGTTATGGTTGACAATACTGTTCGAGCTGAATTGTAGCGAAGGATATTTGTTTCTTTCGCTGCAGAATAGACTGCCATCATTTCAGTTTTGAATGTCGAGATTACATCATCCAATCCAACGCCATCCAGAACAAGTCCTGTACAGGCAAAATCTACAGTTTTTACTGTAGCTGACTTGACGATCAGCTTAGACGATCCAGTAGGCAACAGTCTTTTGCTCCTGTCGTCCGGAGAAACGATATGGTTGTAAACTGCTGTGACCAGTGTACTTGATGCGGGCTGTCCGTTGCTATCAACTAAGATCAATCCCACTGTTCCTGGTCCTTCAATAGCTGGTTCTACAATACAATCTCCAATCCCGGGGACTTCTTTGGCCCACTTAATATAGTCAGCATCATTCGCTACATAGAACTGCGAATCTTGGAATTCTGCATGGATTCGTTCATAATAATCTTCATCATTTTCTTCTTCAGCACCACCCGATGTTTTCTCGCTGTTGGTAATTGCTGTAACGCCATTGATCGGCGATGCCATAATTGTAATCGTATTTGCCGGAACATTCCCGGATACCCCCGGAGTGACCGCTTCAACCGCAAGATCCATGGTTTCATTCTCTGCGAACGTAACAGTTCGCAAAGTCTGGAACTCAACAGCTTCCATCTGATCTGTTGCAGGAACTGCAAAAACTGTGCCTGCTGCCAATACTGTGCCATAAGCCGCCGTAACAGACACTGTTCCAGTTGCTGCTACAGCTTCTTTTCTTGTCACTCCTGCTTCTCCACCATGCAGATCCATCCAATCACCCCAAGAATATTCCGGAAACGCAACCATCAGGCAGCGAACAAGATTGAACTGTACAAGCTGAGATATTTCGATGGCCGTAGGCATGGTAAAATCATATGGGAAATCACCTTCCATATCCGATATATCCGCCGGAAGGTTTCCCATCATCCTCTCCTGTATCTGGTCAGAATCACTTTCTGACACAAATTCCGGAACTTCAAACTCTGGTCTAGCCATATTAACCACCTCCTCTAAACTTCAATGATTGAATCAACGGTAAAAGGTTCTCCATCAACTGAATAAACTATGAATGATACTTTTACCCTCCCAGTACCCCATTCAAAAGAAAACTCTTCTACCGATGATGTCCGCGGATTGACCATCAGAGCTTCCTGGATTGTCCTTTCTAGAGAAAGTTCTACAGTGCTTTGGTCAGATTCTCTTGTTATATCTTCCGTTTCAGTTCCATGATCATCCGAATATCCCAGGCAAGAATATCTTTCTGTAGATACCGTTTTTACACACCATATTTTATATGCTTCATATCCATCGTTCATTGGCACATTATTTGCGGCGGTGCGAACGAAATCTCCTTTTTCAAGATCCCACATTGGCGATGGTTTATAGTCAACGTCATATTCTTCGTCTTCCTCTTCATCCACAAAATCTGGAACATCCACAGTCGGCAGTAAATTTTTTGATTCTTCTTCCATATTGCCTCCTATAATCCACTTGCCTTGACTACTACATCTATGACTACAGGTTCTCCCTCAACCCATACGATAAGCACACGATCTCCCGGTTTTAACTTAGGCATAACCACCTTATGGCTATGTGATCCCGTTCCGCTGTTATGCCCTCCGTGTGTTCCTCCAGATACGTTTGTTGATAGATTGGCCAAAAGTCTGCAGACGGAATAATCCTTTTTAGGAATAGGCAAAGGAAAAGTATTGGAAACAAGGGAATAATCTTTCTTGATCACTCCAAAGTCGAACGAAAATCCTCCTCCTGAGTGTTCTCCCATTCTCGAATCCAATACCTTTGCAAGCTTTTCCATTCCATTTTTTTCCATTTTTGACATAATGTTCCTCCTGTCAGTCAAATGATCCATCGTCAACCCAGCCCCAGACATGAGTCTGATTCCAGTTTTGTGTAACCAGATGCCATGGGTGTGCTTTTCCAGAACCACCTTTGATCGTAATTTTTGCTTTTCCGGCTCCTACACTGTATCCTCTGGCATCTGGATAACTGCTGACATAATGCTTACCGCCATGGAAATTAACAATGTCCCCAACATCATATGATTTTGCTTTTGTTTTTTTATTCCCACTGCTCTTTTTTGCTGCCGGTGCTTTTTTCAATCCTAGCGTCATAAGCATTTTATCTACATCATGCGTAGCAGATATTACGATATAATACCCAGCACTTATTGAAGCTGTTTTTAGATGAATCTTGTCACCCTTCCGAATGATAGGAATATCCGGAAGTTTTATCGTGATTTCTTCCTTTGGTTTGCCATCATCTGCAAGGATCTCTCTCGCTTCTTTTTTTGCCTCATCCAAAGTATCATTGGTTCCCCTGGAAACAATCTTCTGTCGGATTCCGTAGCTTGTCTTTCCATCAACTGTAGCCTCAACAGGTGAGCATCCATCATCATTTGCTTTTCCGATGATTTTTACCCTTGTAACCATCCCGGTAGTGCTGATCTTATGGTTTACTTCTGTAAGATGCTGTGTTTCTTCAAAATGATATACTGTTTTATTTGTTCCAAAACCAACTACGGTCACATTCATTTTCACAGCCCGCAGACATGCCTCAATGCCACCTTTCTTTTTGGCTTCCTTGAGGATTTTCACAACCACTGTTCCAAGCTTTTCAGACTTATAAGCCAGTTTCCCATGTTTCACATTTGGTCCGCTGTAAGATGTGACCTTTATGCCCCAGCGTTTCAGCACTTGGACTATGGCTGACTTTGTCTTTACGCCGGCTGAAAAATATACATGATCTTGTGATTCCTGCAGATCATATAGAACATCGTATGCCTTTACCTTAAACTTCTCTCCGGATGTTCTCGATGAAGGATTCCATTCAACTATTTTCCCTCTGGTTGCTTCGGCATTTTTGCCGCCATTATAGGAATACAAAAGTGCTGCATAACACCCAGGCTTGGCAAGAGAAGAAATTCTTCCCTTTGAAGTTTTATCGTTCTTGGCCGAAAAACTAATTCTGGCCGCAAGCTGGTTCTCTCCCTCTTCCCAGGATACATCTTCGACAAATTGCGTGATGTCGTAAGCCTTTTTATCTGCAGTCATAATGGCCACGAGGTATTTATATTTCATTGGATTTATCAATACTCTCGCCTCCTTATGGTAAAGTCAGTACTGTTCCTGGATATATCCAATGTCCGTTGTCGCTATTGCGCCGGCCATGTTTCTTAGCAGCCGCTTCAATAACCTTCTTATTGGCATTGTAGATATTTCTCCACTTTGATTCAGTTTTATATTTCTTACGAGATATTCCGCAAAGTGTATCGCCTCGGACAATCCTGTAGGTCTTTTTCTTTTTAGTAGATTTCTTGGTACTTGGCCTAGTTGGTTTCTTTTTCTTTTTAGCTTTTTTCTCAATCCCCAGTTCCTTTGTTGTATAAATCTTCATATCGCCATATGGAACAAAAGATATCTCGTACGAATAGTCCCCATGTCCGCCAAAAGGCTTATACTCAAAAGATTTGATAGTAACATCTTCATTGATACCAGCTTCAGAAACCACCAGATTTAACGGTGTCTTTTTTGTCTGCCAGTTTTTCAGCTTGCTGGCGCAAGTTTTTGGTGCTATCCATTTCTGGTTTACGGAGGCAAGCTTTTTTCTGCCTGCCCCCCAGAAATATCCAGACCATTTTATAATCTGAGTACCCATACCAGATGGGTAACTCATTTTTCCTTTTCCAAGAATGTTATATTCCTGATACGATGTTTCTCTTTTTACATCGACATTTTCATTCGGCATCGAAGGGAACTGGAACTTCGATGCCGAATTATGCAATTCTTTTAATATCGCTCCCATGTTCCCTCCTTATGTTGTAACAGGCGTATTCTCATAGCTTCGCTGAGCATTGTTGCAATTTCGCTTCCAAGATCGTCAGCCAGCTCCTTGATATGCGCTTTGATGAGCCGAATAACATCACTGTCATTTGTATCTGATATATTGAATTGCGGGGAGAGGTTAACCTGTACCACAATGCCAGATTTGTCTGACACTACATTCGTTGGCACAGTTTCTTTCTCTGTTTTTTCAGAATCTTGTGAACTGGAATCTGTGTCGAAATAAGGTATCGTGTTTGATACTTCTTTGCCAACGATTCCTCCGCTCGCATGTGCTGATATCTCATCATCAGGACCAAGAACTCCCAGTGTCCGTCCTGCGGATTTCCACAATTCAATACCTCTCTGCCGTCTGGCCGGCACTGTAGGAATGATATATTCCAATCCTTCCTCACCTAGCCACGACAACTCAGCTCCATTCAATCCGACTTCACCACCTGAAGCATGCCCAGCTATAGTGGCTGATACAGATGATCCGCTACTTGATGTGGAAATGCTAGCTGATGGATTCGTAATATGCCAGTTCAATGTAACCGCAACATCTGCAGATGCAGTGAAGCCCTGTGAGAATGTGCTTTGTACCTGTCCGGCACATTCTGAGTAAATAGCTGCCGCATTATTCGTCTGGTCAAGTGTGACATCAACATGTCCGTCTGCTGGAATTGTCTCCGAGAAAGCAGATACTACATCAGCTGTTGCGAGAGAATAAATCTCAGCCGCATTATTGGACTGATCTAACGTGATGCTCGCATGACCATTGGCCGGAACATCGGTTAATGCACTTTCAAGATCCGTTGTTACCTGCTCCGCAACGCCAGAAGTGTCTGTTGTCGTGCCTGAGAAGGTAACATTTGCACTGCCTTCAACTGGTACATCTCCTACAGCACCTTGTGCATCTTCTTCCGCCTGCGCCTGCATTCCGGATGTATCGGTCGTTGTATTTGTGACATTTACATTTGCAGATGCTTCCTGCTCAATAGGCTCTGTTTCCGTTTCATCTGCTGCCTGTTCGGTTGCGGACTGCATGCCAGATGTATCCACCGTTACCAGTTCTGATGGGATAGTAACAGATGCGCCTGCCTGCACTTCAATTCCATTTGCCGCAAGTGTCCCGGATTCCATGCCGAGAGCTGCCTCAATCTGAGCCGCCGCTGTATCGGAATCCACTTCTACATCTGCCAGATCAACTTTGACTCCTTCTGCTGTCACAGACATTTCTGCTCCTTCTGCATCCAGAGCCGACATAGCCTGCTCGATAGCAGCCTGAGCCTTGTCTCCGTCAACTTCTGCAGTCAACGTATCCATGGAAATAGTCAGTTCCTGGTCTGGGTGAATAATATACGGGCTTTCGATACCGTTCTGTTCTGCAATGGTCTGCCAGTCAATTCCAAGAGCGTTGCCAATTTCCCACAGGCAATCGCCTTGATCAACCTTAATCTTTACATGATCAGCGGTAACCTCCTGTGTTTCACCCAAGTCACCAAGAGCTTCATTCAGCTTTGAAGTCCATGCATCTTTGTCAATATCAACGTCTCCATCAACAGAAGCTTTCAGTCCTTCAAGTGTCACATCATCAGTTGTAGTCTCTGCCGCCGCCCTGTCAATCGCTTCTGCAAGTTCAGGAGGCAACTGACTGCGGACCGTTTCATACATTGGATTGCTCGGATCCGTAAGTGATGCTTTTAATTCATCACTTCCATTCTTCCAGATCTGATTAGCATAGTTCTGCCATGTTGCAGACGTATCGCCAGCAGCTGCTCCAACCTCAATAGCATCATTAAATGAATCCATAAGGCTTTGCGGAACTGCTTTCCCCGCTTCCCGGTAATCGTCAATTAGGCTCTGCATCTGTGTTACATCAGGTTTCATGCTCTCATACATGATACTCAAAGCATTCTGTGTAGCGTCAGTTGTAACTCCTAATGTTTTTCCATTACCAAGTTCGTTGAAACCATACATCAATGCGCTGGTCATAGCGGATGTGTCTCCGCTCTCTAATTGTTTCTGTGCTGAATCAATAGAAAACTGCGTATTTTCCGCAAGACTCTGCCTGTTGCTCTGAATTTTCTCTGCATATGAAGAATTCAAAGTGTTTGAGCCAAGCTGTAAGCTCTTAGACAGTTCGTTTCCTTCCTGTCCTTTTACATACCAACCAGTCATTTCGTGATACTGCTTATTCTGAGCAGATGTGATTCTTCCGGCTGATTCCATCGAGTTAAGCTCTGAATACCACTGCTCAACATCTGCCTGTACGCTTTCCTTTGCCGATTGCCTCTGATCTCTCATTGCTCCCAGTAAGTCAGTGAATGAGCCACTTTCCAGATCAGCTGCATTCAAGCTCCCGTATTCCTGATTTATCCAGTCCCATTTTGCCCGTGCTTCCGATTCCTTCCACCGGGCAGTTATGCTGTTCATTTTTTCCTGCAAAGCACTGATGGCGCCTTCTTCATCTGCATCTATGATTCCATCTTTCAGTGCCTCAGAGACCTTTTGTGATAACTGGCTAGATAATCCATCCAATTCAACATAATCCGCTGTAGCCCATTTCTCGATGTTCTGGGCTAATGTCTGTCCCTCTTCCGTACCTCCGAGATACGTCTGAACGTGGATATGCGCTGCAAACGTCCGACTTTCCAGTTCTTCAATCTTGCTCTTAACAAAAGTTTCGATATTACTTGTGTAATCTTCCTGTTCTTCAGTCGTAAGTTTAATACCAACTCTGCTCTTAAACTCCAGAACGTCATTGGATTCCAGCGCCTTCTGGGCATCTTCTCGAAGCTTATCAGCGTTCTTTACCTCATTTAAGGCAACTTCCACATTGGCCAGGTACTTCTGATCAAGAATTCCAGAAGCAATGTCCTGCACTTCCTGAGCTGATAGTTTGATGTTTCCAAAATGTTCTTCCAGATTACTGCTCAAAGCTTTCTGGTTATAGTTGTCTACTGCAACACCAATTCCAACCACTGCCGCTGTTACTGCCGCTGCCGCAAGTCCGAATTTCGCCGCTGTCGGAACCATTGCTCCCAGATCACTTATGAACGCTCCAACACTTGGCGCTGTCTGTGCTGCAAGTCCAATGCTTTTAATAGCCTTTCCGATAGGCTGTAAGGTGGTCGCAATATTCTTTGCATTTCCAAGAAGCCCAGTTGCTCCTTTAGCGATCAGCATAGAGCTGAGCACAGAAGAAAGGCCTGCTTTCTTTCCTCCCGGAAGAATAGCGGACGCGCTAGAGAATAATGTTCCGAGGCCGGAAGAAATCAGATGTTTCCCATCTCCGCTAATCCAGTCGGCAAAAGGCTGACCGATAAGAGTATCCCATGCAATATCCATCTTTCCGAACATATCCGCATTCTGCCACTCATCAGATGCCGTCATGGTCCCGATAACTGTCTTCATGTGTGCTGCTTTTTTGTCCACAGTGTCCATAAAATCATTCAGAGCAACAGTCACAGTCGGCATTGCGTCCGTAATGGAATCAACGAATCCTCTGACATAAGGAGTAAGTCTCTGTCCAAAACTGTTCTGAACGCCCTCTACAGCCGACTGCATAAGAGTCATAGAGCCTGCCAGGTTGTCCAACATGGTGTCAGCCATATCCTGCGCTGCATCTTTTGAATTTCCGATAGCGTTGGAAAGATCGTTATAATCCTGTTCTGAAGCATTGATGATAGCAAGCATACCGCTCATAGCTTCTTTTCCGAAAATGGTGGATGCCGCCGCTGTCTGTTCAGTTTCAGAAAGACCTCCTAAACTGCTTCGCAAATTATCCATGACGCCTTTCAGTGTTTTCATGTTTCCTGAGCCGTCGGTCAGGCTAATACCATATTTGTCCATAGCCTCTGCCATGCTGTTAGTTGGTGCTGCCATGTTAGCCAGGGACGTCTTTAAGGCTGTACCGGCCATGCTTCCTTTAATTGAACTGTTAGCCATAAGTCCTAATGCCAAAGAAGTATCTTCGACGCTATATTTCATGGCTCCTGCTACCGGAGCAACATATTTGAATGATTCACCCAGCATGCCTACGTTTGTATTCGAACTAGCGGACGCCTTTGCAAGGACATCCGAGAAATGCCCGGCATCTCTTGCTTTCAGTCCAAAAGCTGTCAAAGCATCCGTAACAATATCCGAGGTGCTTGCCAGATCTTCGCCGGAAGCTGCTGCCAGACTCATAATACCGGATATACCAGCAGTCATTTGCTCTGGTTTCCAGCCTGCCATAGCCATGTAATTAAATGCCTGAGCTGCTTCAGTAGCGGTAAACTTCGTAGTTGCACCCATTTCCTGTGCTTTTGCGGTCAGATCATCAAATTCTTTTCCTGTAGCACCAGATATAGCCTGAACCTGTGACATCATACTCTCAAACCCTTTGTATGTATTCACAGTATCAGCCAGTCCTGCGCTCACTCCAAGGAACGTTGCGCCCTGTGCTATTGGATTCTTTGCAGCATTTAAAACCGTTCCCATTGGGGCAGTAGCGGCATCTACTATACTCATAGTTGCCGTAAATACGCTTCCGTCCCAGGCTGATGCTTTATCCATCACATCATCGATGATCGGACTTGCATTATCATCTGCACCCAGTTCCGCTGTCCCGGAAGTTCCATCGAATGTGGCCACTGCATCTTCAGCGCTTCGAATTATCTGCGTGGCTGTATCGTCAGCTTCCACTGAGGCCACAGCCACTTCACCATTCAAGGCGGCTAAAGCATCCTCCACATCCATAATTTGCATCGTAGCATTGTCGTCCGCAGTAAGCTCTACTACCGCTTCATTTCCGTTTAGAACAGACAGTGAATCTCCAACACTATTTACCACCCCGGTGGCATTATCATCCGCCCCCAGTTCTACGTCAGCACTTGCTCCGTCAAGGGTTACTGCTGCATCCTCGGCACCAGATATTTCGGCAGTAGCATTGTCGTTTGCTCCTATCTCAATATCTGCTGAAATTCCTCCTACTCTTTCAGCTGCATCTTCGACTCTTGAAAGAACCGGAGTGGCATTGTCATCTGCTGAAACTTCAATAGAGTGCTCACGTCCAAGCGTTCGTTCCACTCTCTCTGCTGTTTGTTCAATCCCTCTGGTTTTGAATCCAGATGAGAGGATCCGATTTACCTTCTGGGCGGCAGTGGCCAGGGTGTTCATCTTATTCGTGATATTTGATAGGCCAGGGTCTGTATTATCATTCACAGATACAGGAATTTCAATTCTAATTGTTTCTCCCATTTACCATGTCACCCCTTTTTCGTATTCGCCTCGATCCATAGCCTGGTTGAAGCAAAAAGAAAAGCCCTCTCTCCAGAGGGCAAACTCATTACTTCACTCGGCAATAAACCTTGGCGTTGAAATATGTGGTGGAGCAATGTTGACTTTCCACCGGCCATAATCAGTTTTTTGCAGTTTCAGCCTTCACTTCTTCATTATTGAAACCATTAACATCATCAATAATCTCCATAATGCGGTCTTTTTCTCCCGGAAGGAGAACAGCGTCAATTACATCGAGAGCATTGATAATACAGATGCCTTTTGCTTCCAGGCCCTTTTTGACATCAGGATTATCCACAGTTTGGCCTTGTCTTCTTCCGTAGTAGAGTTGTAGATCACGGAAGCCCTGTACTTTGGCATATCCAGTTCGTCCGCAACCCGGATGCCCTGGCGGCGATTCTTTGTATATTTTGTGTATTTTTTTCGAATATCTTTTAACATTTCATCAGTCAGCGAATGAATGCTGAAGGAGAAATACTTCCGTTCGTTACGAATGATCTCGATCTTCTTTGTATCATTTGCTGCATTATCAGCAGCTGCCAATAATCCTTCCAGATAATCATCCTCGTTTGCAAGGATAGTTTCTCTTTTCTCTTCCTCAGTTAATTCCGGATCCATAAAGTCTTTATTTGCCATTTCTTTTCCTCCTGTTAAAAACGAGGGGCTGATGCCCAGCCCCTCTTAATAGAAATCAGATTGTCAGTTTGCTCTTATTCTCAACCTTGCCATTGCAGTGCAGGGCAAAAGATCTTTTCAGCACATCGCCTGTAGCTACGTTCTGGATATCGCTGTCTCCGGAAAGGATACACTCTCTGTAGGTCACACGTTCCTGTGATCCATTTCTTCCTTCGATAACTCCTGTAAACATCAGAACAGGAGATTCTCCGTTTGCAATAGCATTGATAACCGCATTAAACAGCTCACCATCAAGAACTACGATTTCGGAAATGTTTACGGTAACTCCTACGGTTCCATTAACCTCAAGCTCTCTGTTCTGGCCAAGAGGCGCATATTTGTAGTTATTAAATGAACCTTTCGTAGTGAAACTTTCAACCTGTGCAAATGGTTTTCCAGCAGAGTTATAAAGCATCGCATCTTTGCCGGATCTGCTGTGTCTGGCATCAGTAGCCGCACTCTTATTCAGCATTATTTATTCCCCCTTTTCTTATTCTCCAGATGCAGCAACAATAGTGCTGAACTGGAAGTAGTAATTCAGATAGATGTGCTCTGCAGAATCCAGATCGATCACTTCGATATCAAATCCACAGGTGTCTCCATCAGTAGTAACAGTTGTAGATTCAGTTACATTGCCGTACTGGATCTTTCCTTCTGCCTCCATGGCATTGCAGATACCCTGGATAGCTGCCATGATAGTGGCTCTTCCGTTTGTATCGTTATCAACCTTTCCAACCAGTGCGTCAGCTGCTGCATTTGCTCTGTTCAGAAGTTCATAACGGGTCTTTGTTCTACGGATTTTCTTCCATCCGCTGTCGTGGTTGGCATCCGGATGAACCAAGGTATTAACACCATTGTCAAGCCATACAGCCCCATCAGAAGCCGTAGAGAGGACCAGGCAGCCTTTTTCTTCAGCTACTTCCATCTCTGTATTTGTAAGGATTTCATTCAGAACGCTGTATCTGCTAAGAGTAGCGTGTGTAACGGACTGGTTCGCAGGAGTAGCGGCTACAACACCCGCAATATACGCAGCCACCTGATATCCTTTCAGCTCTTCATTGCCGGCATTGGCATTCGCATTCAGCGGCGCGATTACGTTTTCGGTATCGAAGCTGGAGATGGATGTCATCCTATCTTCCAGTGAAGAGGAAGGTTTTGGAGTGACAATTGCCATTCCAAAAGAGCCAGCCAGATAAATTCGGTCAAGAAATGCCGCTACCAATGCATGGACAGCGGCGTCTTCTGTATCAACACAAATGGTGTTGAAGTAATATTTCTCCACTTCCTTTAATCCGGCACTGTAGTCTGCGTTTGTTACTGTCGGATCTGCGCCATCTGCGAAAGCTGACTGGCTAACCGCTGTAACGGCTCCTGATGCATCAGTAATATTGACTACAAAGTTCTTTGAGGAAGCAAATGCTTCTTTCAGCGCAGTAGCTTCTTCTGCTCCTGCTGCAAATGTTACCTTTTCGAACTCAGAGCCATCCAGATATACGATGCACTCCTTCTTTGAGGAATCGCCAAGCTTCTCTCTGATTGTTGCTGTAAATTTTGCACCGCTTGGATATTTTGTTGAAAGCTTTGCCTTGCCTGTTGCACAAGCAAGAGAGGCGCTGCCAACCGTACCACCGTTTCCTACTCGAACAGCGATAAGTTTGACAGCGCCTCCATAGAACGCTTCTCTTAATGCATCTGTGGTGCCTCCAGTACCAAAGGTATTTTCATATCCTTCAGATGCCGGAAGAACTGTAGCTTTTCCAAGTGGTCCGATCGAAGACTTGAAAAGCACTGCTACAACACCATCAATTGCTCCAAAGTTTGTTTCGTCCCCTCTTTTCTGTACATTGAAGTATGCACCGGGACGGATTTTGTTTTCTCCAAGAGAAAAATAACCTGCCATTTATTTGACCTCCTTTTTCATGAATCTATCAATGATCTGTTTCGCTTCTGCAACAGTCATTTCTGTTTTTTGCAGCCTTTGAAGGCTGCTACTGCACATTCGCGAGGAACTCCAAATACTTTTGTGCTTGCATTTTCAAGTTCCTGGATGGTGTACTTGTCAGCGGACGGCTGTACTGTTTGTGTCGCAGCCGGTGTCTTCTTGATATCTTTTTCTGCCATTGCTTACTCCTTTCATGCAAGATCGTTGATTGTTACGCCTGATATACCAGGCTGCTTAAATGCGTCTTTTAAGCACGCGTAATACCCTGTCAGAGACATCTGCCCCTCTCTAAGGTAATCAGCATTGTTGTTCATTTTCAGAGCTTTCACGACCATTGGGGAATCATCAAACATGATGATCTCTTCATCCTTCGCTAAGCTCTGGTGAAGTGCGGCCATCATCTTCAACCGCAATGACGGTTTCGGGCACAGGAGATGCACCGAAATAACTGCATTGAACCACGACAGGCTACTCCTGCAATGACCATCTGTGCTGTCAATTGATTTCAGTCCAGAATAGAAAACAGGAGTATCTGCCGGAATGGTGTATTCTGATAACTCATCAATTCCAAAAACTATGCATTCCGGGAAAAGCTTCTTAATATACCTGTTCAACGCCATAACAGGATCTGGATCCGTAGTTTCCTGTGCGGGGTATTCCAGAATATCGAACGCAATTTCTTTGCACAGCACTGCGTTTCCTTCCAGGATGTAAGGTTCGCTTCTGGCCCATGCAAAGCACATAGGCGCCTCCCCTTCCGGTTTCATCACCACGTCCTGAAGACAATTCCTGATAGCAACTTCCATCTTCTCTACTTCAAGCGGATCCATGATGTCGTACAATGCGACAGTAAGCTGGCCAGATGAAGACCGCTTTGTATCCACCTGTTTGTTGAAGACATAAGAAATCCTCGGATACTGGCTTTTCCCATTCCATCCCTCCTGCTGATCAGGAGGAAACTCTGTGTTAAAGATGGCCGGCTTATCTGCGTACTTGGACAGAGTTCCGTTCAGAAGGTTGTCCTGAGATAATCTTCTATACAGTAACTGATTCAGATCCATTTTCTACACTCCCCTCATATACGTTCACCGTTTCCATTCCGTCAGAAGAATATCTGATAGTCCACATTCCTTTTTCAATAGCCTCAGCCTGGATTGCGAAATGATTCTGGATATTCTGTGTTTCCGGAAGGAATAAAACTGTGATGGTGTCAGCAGTCACTTCTGTTACTATTCCAGACTGCGCTTTATCCCAGGTTTTATTTTTTGCCGAGATAAGAGATCCTCTTCCGATTTCAGCAAGATTTATAACTTTCTTTGTTTCTTCAGTCAGTAACATTTACCCTCCTAACTCCGAGAACAATGCCAGAATCTCCGGCATTGCAGTTTCTTTGATTTTTTCAACATAAGGACGGGCTGCCATTTTGCTTGTTCCATGTTCCGGGTATCCCGAGTAGTGCATTCCAGATTGGATTCCGAATATGCCATTTCCTCCACCGCCAGAACTGTACATATTCCAGTTTCTTCTCAAGTTTCCGCTCCTTACACCCGGTGGACTTCCGGGAGCTGAAGGACTTGGAATGGCCAACACCGTAAGAGCGGCGTTCCTGAGTTCATTGGCACCCTGCATCATCTTTGCATCAACCTGTCGTTTGGTTTGCTCTACGCGGTTCTTTACTTCTTCCTGTACAGCTGCCGCTGCTGCCTCCGGACTCATTTCAGATCATTCCTTTCTTCAAGATAAGCAACGCCGGCAACCCCAAGGTCTCCGGCATTATCAACAGCAAGAACTAAATATGCTTTTTCCTCGTATGCAAGAATATCTGACTTTTTGAGATCACATCTTCCAGATACCACAAGGGTATGCGTCAGGGAATGCAGTTTCTGGTCCCATAGGTGTTTTGTCAGCTCCCTCTCATTCGAAGTCGCCTGTGCAAGAATTCCATCCACTATAGTTCCCGTATCCTCATATGAGTTCTTTGCATATCCATCTACATTGTCCACATGCATCTTCAATACTCGGAAGCTCTTCCAGAGATTTCCCGGACGAAGGTACATTATGTTTCCGAACATCATATATCTTCCCCCTCTGTTTCCTCATGTGACATCATTCCGGCATAAAAATAAGGCGGTGTTATCCGCCCAGTTTCTGGATTTTCTGCCAACGGAAGAATTGCTTCTACCGAAGCTGCACTGGCTTTCAGATCTTTTTTCAGGTCCTCATACATTTCTTTCCATAGCTTCGCCCGTTCCCCCATGGATAAGGAGAGCGGGCCTACTTTCGTATCAGGTTCGAATGCAAACTTACGCATAATGCTTTCAAGACATCGGAGTTTTGCCTTTTTCCATTGCCTTGTAGTTGGAATCTTTTCTGGAAGTACCGCATTGTATTCCTCATCGCAGAGCGCACAAGTCTTTTCTTTTCCCTCGACCATTACATCTCCGAGTTCAAAACGCATACGGTCTTTTCCGTATTCAGCAATATTTCCCGGTTCGTACTGATATGTTCCAGGCATCAGGCATCACCTGCGCTTTCCTCCAGTTCTCCAAGCTCTTCGCCTTAGTTTCAGCTTCTTTCTTTACAGCAGTTCTCGAATCTACTGCATTCAGAAAGATAAGCACTGTATTATCCTCTACAGTGTCTCTAATATGAGCTACAGCATCCTTCTGGTTCATCTGCATAGTTTTTACTGCTTCCTGAAGCTGAGGCTCTGTAACGTCCAAATCGAAGCCCTTATCTCCTTTTACGATTTCGATTTTGAAGAATACTTCTCCGACTGATGCCACGCATTCCTCAAGTGTTTCAACCGGAATACCGTCACGAATCACAGTCAGCACTCCCATTTTTTCAAGAGCTACCGGATCAGTGACTGCTTCGGCCGGGATTTTCTCTCCGATGAAGTATCGTTTTCCGCTCAGAGTGCATGGTTTATTTGCAACAAGCTTCATATGGCACCTCCTTAGACTGCAGATTTGTAGAATCTCGCCAGATCATCGGATGTCTTATGCATATCTGTTGCCATAAGTCCTTCCACGTATTCTGTATGTGTTCCATTCTCGCCAAGATAGTTCAGAATCGGAAGTATCTGTCCATTTCCAAGCATATCCCATGTAAAGATGTAGCCGGCAGACGGTTCATCAATGCTTGGTGCGTTTGTGGCATAGGCAAGAAGGAATGCATCCGGATCTCCGATGTACTGCATGTTTTCATCTTCTCCCATGCCGGCATTGTTCATGATGGATTTAAGCACCACGATCTTTTCTACTCCGAAGAGCTGTGCCAGAACGTTTTCTGTTACAGACGCTGGGTTTGCAGTGCTTCCGCCATATTTAACTCTTTCAAGGATTGCCGGATGCACCTTCAGGGCATTAAATACATTGATACCAAGACCAAGGCGGTTCGGCATACGTCCCGTCTGCTGATTCATGCTTGTCTTCTCGCTATCAATAAATGCAATCGGATCAGAGTTTGCATTGCTGAATTTAATAAACTCATTGGTTGAAGGGCTTGTAGTGTCAACTCCGGAAAGTTCATTCTTCCATGCACCGGCTTTGAAGTAGCTTTCCGCAAACAGACGATCCTGATGGATATTCGCCTGTTCTGCAATGGTTTTTACTCTCTGCTGTTTCGGCTGCATTGTGGTTGGTCCCTGTCTTCTGCTGAGATCGGTCTGGCGAATCTGATCAATTCCCATGATCATCTGGTCTACCTGGCATACATAAGGTTTCATGCTCTCGCCTACTACTGTAGGATCAACTTTTCCATAAGCAGGTTTTCTGCTCCAGTTATCTCTCAGAAGATCTTCCTTGCTGAACTCATAGTAGTTGTCAGAAGAAAGACTTACCGGACAGGTTGGGAAAAGAGCCTTTGCGAAGTAGTTAGCTGCATTCTGGTAATATGCCAGAGCCATGTTTGTAAGTGCTGTGTGAGGTCTGAATGCGCCTTTTGCGATTTCAGACTGGATTCCTGCTGCTGTGTTTCTCATTAATATTATCCTCCTTTATCAAGATTATGCTTTTGCCTTCTGGTATTTAGAAAGCTGCAGTCTGCTGTAGCCTCCAGCAGATACATTGTTAAGAGCTACCCCGATCACGTAATCACCAGCTGCCGCAACTGCCGCTTTTCCTCCGGTGGTCGCAGTAACCTCCTGCCCTTTCTTGATCTCAGCGGAAGCAATGACGAATCCGATGTCCTTAATCAGGATATCAACGTCTTCACCCTTCTTAACCATTCCAGCTTCTACACCGGAAATGTCATTGTATCCACTTTCGATAATAGAAACGCCAAGCAGAGGTGCTGTGCCATCGGCAGCGACAACCACATTACCATCAGTATCGTATTTCAGAATAAGGTTACGGATGTCAGCAACATCTGCTCCTGCCTTTTCGGAAATAGTTGGTGACTGGTTGATCTGTGTTCCATTAAAATTTTTACCCATTATCATTCGCCTCCTTCTTAGTATCCGGCTTCGTTTTCATACTCAGCTACAAGCTCCGGATGTGCTTCCCAGGCTTTTGCCAGTGCCATGTTATATGGCATGGAAGGATCTTTTTCAATCAATCCCTTTGCAATCGTATCGATTTTTCCTTCTGCTGCAGACTTCTTGACTGCTGCAGTTCCGCCAGAGAATGATTTTCCGATTTCTCCAAATACGCCAGAGTTGTTGACCATTGCCACATTTCTGTCGAGAACGCCGATCATATCATTGTAGGCAGTTCCACCTGCACTTTTCAGCGTTTTCAAGGTCTTAGCCAGTTCTTCTGGCTTCTCTCCAAGAATTTCGTACTTCTTAGCAACTGCATAAAGTTCTCTGTCTTCCGTTTCCTCTGCTCTTTTCTCGAGAGCTTCCAGTTTTTCTCTTACAAGAGGATGCAGTCCTTTGTAAATATCATCGTCTGTATTCTGTTCTGGCGGTGTAAAAGATTTCTTTGTATCTGTTTTCTTTTCAGCTCCATCATCATCGAGAACGTCTGGGTTTTCCTCTTTTTCGCTTTTCTGCGGTGCTTTCTTCTCGATAGACGGCTCCTCGTTTGTCTCTACGGCAAACTTTTTGATAAGTTCATCATATGCCGCTCTTTCCTCAGCAGACATTTTTGACTTGTCGATTTTAATCATGTCTTCCAATTCTCCTTTCGTTTCTACGGATTTCTGAATGATTTCCTCCAGATTGCTATGCGCTTTCATCACCATAGGAAGATCTGTTTCATCAGGTGCATCCAGATTCTTTTTGATTTTTGCAGATGTTCCCCCAGCCCATCCGGGAATGTATTCCTTCATAGCTGTAGCGAACTGTTCAATGCTTGTATCCATTGCACTCTGCTTCCCGCTGCTGTCCAGTTCTGGGTCGCACAGGATTGAATTAAGTGAATTCTGCAGGGCGTAACATACAGACCAGATTTCATCCCGGATTGCGTCCATGCTCACAGCGTTGATCTGTTCATCAAATGTCGTGGCTGATTTCTGCACCTCTCCGCTGATCCAGTTCAGGAATCGTTTAAATAGTCCGATTTCCGGGTCTGATGTTTCCTCTGCTTTATTCTTGCCTTTCAGCAGTTTGATATCAGCTCTCTGATTTGCGCCTTCATCAACGAAATCTACTTTACCTACTTCCAGGCCTTTCAGTTTTGTTGCCACAATGCTTCCTCCTTTCGCTTTTATTTATCAAAAAAGCGCCCTTTGGACGCCTATTGATCACATTTATTTAATTCCATGCCACGCTGTCTGAAGCAGAAATCCTAAAAGATACCAGATCTTATCCTTTATCTTCTTCACACAGATTTCTTCTCCGAGCTTCTGGTCGTAATTCTGAGCATCTACGCATGCAGATGTTTCAATGATCTCAAAACCATTTCGAAGCACGCAACGAACCATTGTTGTCTTATAGCCTACGGTACTGGTTTCGATATAGCTGATAAAGTCATTCACCATGTGTTCTCCTATTGATATGCCAGATATCAGTTTCGGATTCTCCTGAACCTGCATATAAGACTTCTCGAACACATCTTTCGGAGACCAGCTGATGTATCCATCCGGATATTTAACTACATATCCCGGATTGCCATCATCTGAACCTCCAAATCTTTTTCTTGCTTCTTCAATGGTATCGCAGGCACCTGTTTTTAATGCCTGTGCTTCTGCAAGAGTTGCTTTTTCTGCCTCAATAAGTTTTGTTCCAATATACTTATTCATTGTTTACTTTTACCCTTTCTGCTTCCCCTTCAATGGAGAACATGCTGTAAGTTCCATCTTTTACTTTCTCCCAAACATCCGCATCTGTAAGCTGGAATCCAATCCACCAGCCAACAGGGAGTGTACCTTCCGGGATTCCCATTGCCGCCATCTTCTCTTCCGTAAATACAACACTCTCGATCAGATACGCAACCCCACCCCTTTCGTGCATCTCTCCGCCTTCCCGGTAGAGATCAACGAACTTGTAAGCGGCGCTTTCAAGTTCCTCAGGCTCTATGATGTCGCCCTGCCAGTCTTCCAGCGTTTCTCCATTCTCAGCAATAGCAACACTGGCCCAGCCGAATGCCTGCATTTTTTCATTATTTGTCTTCTTTACCTGGAACTTTCTTTTTGTTACCTCCGGCTTGTTGTCCGGTTCGTCCCTTATTTTCATTATTTCATTGAATGTTTTCATTTTTCACCCTCACATACTTCACCGCACATTTACAGCGCGGGTGTAATGGTGGAATAGACGTTGTAATCTCTCTCCTTCCGGATACCGTTTTAAATTCATCATCCATTCCTATCTTAGCGCCTTCAAGAGCTGCACATGATGCGCACACATGGCCGTCCAAAGCTGTTGACCACTCTTTTTCCATCTCCGGAAGATTCCCTGCAGTTACCGCTTCCCTCACAAAAGCATCTGCGCCATGGTTATAGGCTTGTGCTATTTCCGATCTGGCTATAGTCTCTGCCCTATACCGCTGCTGTCTTTCTGCATATTTTGAAGCAGCCTCCCTCGCTTTCCGCTCAATTGACTCAGGTTTCATTCTCGGATGATCCGTTGTCAGTCTTTCCTTGATGGAGTTGTAATATTTGAGATTCGCCGCAGCCTGTCTCTCTGTCAGTCCTATTGTTGGCCGGATATATCTTGCCGTTTCAGCACTGCTCATATTAAGAGATTCAGCTTCAGCGATCAGATACCGAATTGCGCTCACCTGCTCATTACAACAATTTGTTATCAAATCTCCCGTATGATCAACAATCCAGCTTCGACCCCAGCTCTCAGAGCTTATTACATCTTCTGCTCCACAAAAGAGAGAATTGTTTTTCCACCCTTCAAGAAACGCCTGTTCCCATACAGGTGTCATTTTTTCTGACAGCATCTTCGAATAATCCTGGAACCATATATCAAAAAGGCTTTCCGGATCTGTTTCTCCTATTACGAGTTCTCGCAGTTCTCTGTACAGCATGACTGCTGCCTGATCCTGCCAGAATCGAACAAGCCATCTTACTGGTTCATCAATATTTCCCTCGAGATAGGCGTCAAGTGCATCCAGTACTCTCTGTGATTCTTCGCTTTTTTTAACAGCCCTTGATCGTGGCCGTATTTTTCGCATCATCAAATCACCTGCCTAACCTTTTCTTGGCTTCCTCAGCATCTTGATTCTCTTCCGGATCCACCTCTGGTTCATCAGGTTCGTTTGCTGTCTTTTCTGGTGCTCTGCGCTGTGCTTCTCGCCGTTCATCTTTCTCTCTGGAATCTGGAACTTCCGTTCTTTCCGGCAGGTTTGCTGCCTCCCTGACATAATCTTCCAATTCTTCATCAGGTATCAAGATTCCCGTGCCGACCATATCCTTCAGGAATGTTGACAGTTTCGTGATATCCCGTTTGTCCACATCTCCATGGGCGAGTGTAGGATAGTCCTCAATCCCATCAAAATGGGAACCATTGATGTCTATCAACGAAGGAATGCCCTGGTTATTGAACGTCTCGCAAATAACATCTAAAAAAGCTCCGAGCGCAACAGAAAACAATTCTGTCTTGTCAGAGCTTAGTGCGAAGCTCCCGTCTTTTCATGTCCCAACATAATAAAATCTGCAAGGACTGTCTGGGCAATCTTCGTATCGTATCTGTTTATGATTGCATTGGTGTCAAATTGTCTTGTGCCTCCGGTGCTCAGAAGTTCCGCTTCGTATCCATGCGGAAGAACAAGCCCTTCAGATTCATTTCTGCGAAGGTTCTTTACCATGGCAATAAGTGCTCCATTAATTTTAACCATGTCAGGATCGTGACTATCCCATATTTCCAAATCTTCAGGAGCATGAATAACTGGCAGACCTGCAAGATCTCGCTCAATTCCGATAGCTTCAATTTCCTGGATTCTCCGTTTAAAATACCAGGAGCGATATGCGTTTCTTAAAATACTCCGACCTTCCGGATTGTCTTTTACGCTCTCCGTTCGGAATAGCATTGCTTTACTCATCGGTATAGTAAACAGTCCATAATCCGGAGGCGGTTGCTGTGTCATTCCAATCAGATTGTCACTATCATCATATTCCCAGCGATACAAGGTATCCTGTGCTCTCGGAGGAAGTTTCTGCCAGCCTATCAATCCATCAGAGTATTTGCTTGATGATCTTCGGTTCTTTGTTTTACCCATTCGGCGCTTATATACAATCTCATGGAAACTCCAACCGTAAGGTAGGAATGACAGGATTTCCGAAATGGTATCTGTCCATGTGGCCTGCATGTCGTCCATACAGCTTTCAACAAACTCTGCAGCTTCTTTGTCTTTGGCACTGTCACCTCCCGGCTCTACATGCCACTCAACCTGCCGGATCATCATCTTAATTGCAAAAAGAATGGCTCCAACGGTATCGTCATTCTCTTTCATTTCTTTAAATACCTTTATCCCACGCATTCCAGACAGTTCCGGAAGAAATTCCTCATAAAACTGTCCTTCCCATCGTTTCTGTCCAATCCGTCCATACTCTTTCATCTTCATCACCCCTCTTTCCGGCTATATCAGCCCCAGTAATTGTCTTTGGTCAGCTCCTGTAATTCTTTGGCTCCAGGTGCTGTGCCTGTGTGTTTCTTGATCTTTCCGAGATACAATGCCAAAGCAAGAGCATCTGCTCGGTCGGGGGAATCCAGCCCCCTTTTCTTCATTTCCTTTTTTGATTCGATTTCAAGCTTTCCGTTACTCGTCATTGTATATTTTCTGGAGGAAAGCTGGCCGATCGTCTGCTCATCGTCTTCAATTACAATTTGCTTGTTATCCAGAAGATCTCGCATGCTAGCCCACATGGCGGTGGTCAGGTTATTGTACTTTTCAGCTGCTTCTTTACCTGCTGCCGTATCGGTCTCAATCTTTTCTGCTGCATTTATCGGAATAATCTGCATCTTATACAGCTTCTGTTCTTTCCGAACTTCCTTCAGACGGTCAGTAACACCTCCACCAAGACCGGTGTCGTCAATCTGTACATACACCTTGCCTTCATACTTTGAATACTCCCTGTATATCTTTTTGAATTCCTTTGCGATGTCACCTACAGTGGCCATCAGGTTCTGTCCTCGCCTGTTTCGGACTATTTTGCAATGACCATGATAATTACGATATATGATCGTTTCATCATCTCCGAAACGGGCCACATCTACCCCCAGTGATACAAACTGCATCCCAGCTGAATCATCAAGTTCTAGCAATTTACTGTTGCACTGCTCGATCAGGCTTAACGGAATAAATACATCATCTTCCTGATTCGGAAATTCTCCACGGACACGGACACGGACTACGTTTGAATCCCATCCATACTTCCTTATGAGCGAATCAATATTTTCTTTGTTTGTTCTACTGCTGTCTGCAGATGATACAGTGTGACATTTATACAGTGCCCTGTCTCTGGTATGCGAATCATAGAATGTTCCAGATGTTCGTGTTGGGTTTCCACACAGAAGAAGTTTATTATTTGATCCGGATAAGGTACCAAGGATAGCCTCCATGATCGGATCCGCAACACCGGAAGCTTCATCAACGATAAAAAGCATATTATCTTCGTGGAAGCCTTGCATATTCTCTGGCTTTGTAGCAGTCCTAGCAACACCAAACCAACGCTTTTCATTGCCAACCATATAAACATATGTCTTTGTCCATTTCAGAAGCATAGAGAGCAACTCAGACTTGCTCATCCACTTAGAAATCTCAGACCAGAGGACATCGTGCAACTGCTGTTTGGTTGGTGCTGTCGCAACGATTCTTGGATATGGGAAACAGGTAATAAACCACAGGAATACTGCTGCCTCAAGGCCAGTCTTTCCTACACCCTGTCCAGATTTAATACTGACCTTCGGGTTTGCCGCCAAATCTCTTGCAGCTTCTGCCTGCCATTCATCAGGTTCAAAGTTGAGCACCTCCCGGAAGAACATAACCGGATCATTTCGCCACAGCGGTATGCTTCATCAAGGAATTCAGAGAACTGTATATCATCCATCTTTGTTCTCTCCCTCCCTTGCTTTTACCACAGCTTCGGCCCATGCACGAACAACCTCATTGCCCTTGCTTTCTCCGGCAATCTTCTGCTTTTCAAGTCTCAGCTTCGCAAGTGCTTCAATAGCCTTGGTCTTCTTTGACTGTACAGTTGACAGCTCTTTTTCAAGTCTGGCGATCATATTGTCCTTGTTTTCCATCGTGGTTTGCATGTTATACATATCTCCCGGCAGACGTTCTTCAGCAGATATTTTCTTCTCTATGCGTTCTTCATAGAGCTGCTTGTCCTCTTCTGTTTTGAATGTCCTTTTGCTTTCGCTTCGGTTGAATCCATACAGGGATACTTCACCTTTCATGTTCCGGTATTTATTAATTGCAATCATGATCCTTCTTTCCCTCACGGCAAAGAGCTGAATCTGTTCAATCAGGAGCATTTCTTCATCCATCGGAATATCTTCGATCATATCTTTTTCAGATTCATCAAGGACGTCCCAGTAGACAGAGGAATACGCTCCATGCTTCTCCGCAATCTTATCTCCCGGTTTCAGTGGACCTCCCTTATTTCCAACTGCATTTCTGTTCCCAGGCTGTCCACCTTTATGGCGAGCGTTCGCTTTTTTCTTTTGCGAACGTTCGTTTTTCTTTCCTTTTGTCTTTCCGTCCCAATTCTGTGTTGATTTCCACCGCCGAACTGTGCTGGCCGGGACGTCCAACTTCTTGGCAATGTCAACAAGTTTCATCCCGTTCTTATACATTTCCTCAGCCTCAATGCTGTTGGGACTTCTTGCCCTTGCCAATGGACACCCCTCCCCTCCATCATCTTATTTCGGCATATGCAAAAGGGAGAGGTTGCACTCCCTCTCCCTGCTTTCTGTTCTATATGTCGTAGAACAATATTAAATTTTTGTAATAAATTCAGCTTTTGAATAGCCCGTCACCCCTTTTGTCATCATCTTCAAGAAGTCTTCTTTTGAAAAATCTGACAATCGGAAGATCTCCTCCGGTCTCATTCCAAGCTGTTTTCCGATTTCTTCAACTGTTTTGCCTTCGTCCATGAGTTCTTTAACAATTTTCTTCATAGGTTCGAGCAAATGGGTGCCTCTTGCCCTATTATGGGTAACGGTACCGTAAATATTTTTCGCTTTATCTTTATGATCAACAATCACTACAAGCACTTTTCCCTCAAGACGTTCGTATAATGTCCTGCGATCATCTTCTTCCGAAGGAGGAACGTACTTCCAGTCAGGTCCTGCAACCGTCCATCTGTGGAATCCATCAATAATAGTACCGTCTGGTCTTACCACAATTGGCAGCGTCCATCCGTTTGTAAAGATAGACTGTGTGAGCAGTTCCAGATTTTGTCTCGAAACTTTGTTCGGGTTGTAATCATTTGGTTTGATCTTATTCCTATCTACCCAATGCATGGTCCTAGATGGTGCTGACAGCTTATTGTCCATGGTGTTCTCCTTTCTTCGCATCGTTGATATAACGTCCATATACTCTCTGGTACAGTGCCCGGAATGCCCTCATTTTGGGATCTCCGGATATCAGTCCTTCGTATATGTGCTTGCAATCGGCCGATGTAGCTATTGCTGATACCGCCATAAAGAAATTGCGGTATCGTTCTGCCACATGCCTTTTATGCGGAGTGTCGAAAAAAACGTCCATGTGATTAAAAAGATGTATCAGCTCCTGCCGATAATCTCTCTGCTCCTGTCCCTCTTCCGCCTCTTTCCTTTTTCTGGAACTTCTGCCGAACATCTCGCTGTCCCAATACAGGGCAGCCAGATAAGCGTTCGGTTCTCTTCTGATGATCCGTTCCATAAGATCTGGATAATACTCATTCATCTTCACAAGGCTTCTTGCTGTATCAACAGAAAAGAACTGGGATACTCGCATCTGCCTTTTACTGGATCCTGACTGCCAGAGGAACAAATATATCTCCGGGATATCTACATGATTTCTCAGAAGGAAGAGCCAGACATCATTGTCCGTCCAATCATAAATGGGAAATACCTGCTTCTTTGCAGTCATTTTGTTTCCTGCTTTTGTCATAGACGCAATATTCTGAAGCCTCTGTACAGATTCCGCTGTACGGATACCGACCATTGTAATTCCTGATACGGTTGTCCTTGGCAGGAAATCCTGATAAGCATCAATCCTTGGACGTAACAGTTTATGGTTCCTTATCGCAAAGGAAGGCGGCTGTCTTACCCATACGTCTTGTTTTGCGGAATCCCAGCAGATAAATGTTTCATCATTTGACAGTTCATTGAAGCAGTTAAAATGTTTTACTTCTACGCAATACCATTCAAACTTTGCTCCCATCATCATGAAGATGCGCCGCCACTTCTTTGTCATATCCTCCATGCAAGGAAAGATTGCTTCTTCATCTATAAACTGCACTGTAAGTTGTTTCATGTCAATCTCACCTCGATTGGCCAGATTGACCATCAGCTGCGCCACACATAAGCTGTCCTTTCCCCCACTGAAAGAAAAGAACACTGGTAGCCCGTTTCCGAACACGTTTTTTATCCGGATCTCTGCAGCTTTCACAACATCGATATTGGCTTCACAACGTTTTACAGCCATATCTTTTCACCGCAGTTCGGGCAGATAACAAACTTCCGGGTTTCTGTTATTTCCGGTTCTGTTTCAGTGGTATTCTGTCTTTCCGACGATTGGTTGTCTGAAGTGTTCGGATTTTCCGAACTGTTCTCTGAATTATTGTCAGATATTTCCGCTGCTGCCGCTTTCTGCTCCCGTTTCTCATTGGCTTCCTTTATCTTCTGGATCTCTGATTCGTCCAATGCTCCATATTCAGAGATTTTCTCAGTTACTTCGTCTGCATCCGCGACCATCTGCTGTAATATTTCTTCATCGTATCCCGGAATGTCCAGATCGCCCTGCAATTCCTCAAGAAACTCATTCAGTGTATCCAGATTATCAATTCCAAGAGCATAAGTCTTATTGTCGGCTATCATAAGCTTCTTTTTATCATTTTCAGAAAGTTCCGTTTTTACATATACGGATGCCTCCTGATAACCAAGGCTCACCATAGCCTCATATAAGCCATTCCCGATCAGAATCACATTATTTTCATCCACAACAAGGGCTCTGGTCTGTCCAAACTTCTCAAGGGAGCGTTTCAGTTCCCTGATCTGCTGTTCAGAATGAATTCTGACATTTTTCTCTGGATGTTTAAGATCATCCAGTCTCTTTTTAATAACCTTCATTTTGTCCTCCATTTCTGAAGGGCAATGGCCTCCGGCTGCAACCGGCTATTTGATAGCTTTTAAAAAATCTCTGGCTCCATCGAAATGCTGTGCCGCATTTTCAACTATGGTCTTATCAATGTCGTAAACTTCTTTCCAGCCCTGCTGTTCTGTCTCCATGTACTGTCTGGCAGGCCATGGATGTGTGCCGCATAAATATCCTTTCTCCCAGTCATATATGGGTGGGAGCTTCACATCATAATAGTGAATGTATGCAAGGATATCTTCGTGCCTCCACTCTGCAAGAGGGCTGTATCTGGTGATTCCGGCTGAATTAGTGTAGATATTATCTTTTCCAACATAATTGCCGTCTGCCTTTCTGCGTCCGAGCAGGAGTATTTCCAACTGATGCTCTTTATAATATCGTGCCTGTCCCCTGTGCTGTACAATATGGAACCATTGTGCCGCCTTATTGCTTTTATCCGGGAACAGCATATCCGGATGCTTTTTCAGCCATTCCATATCCTGTCCGGTATTGATAACCTCAAGACCAGAAGGTTTATTCTGCTCTATCCATGCAATAAATGCCGGATATTCCAGATTGCACCTTACAAGGACGCTCTGATCAATGCCGGCTTTCTCGCATATCTCTCCAAGTACCAGGGAGTCTTTTCCCGCACTCCATGCATAGGCTGCCTTTTTCCCTTTGCATTTCTCTTTGATGTCTTTCACTGTCTTTTTCACAAGGGAATCCAGTTCTTTCTTTGACACCGTCTCTTCAATGTGATCAAGCGCATTCTTCCAATCTTCATTATTTCGAACGGATTGTTTTCTACCGAGCATAGCGTCTCTCCTTTCCGGAAGCGGCCAAGGCGATAAGTCCGCTCAACAGGACTGTCAGCAAGCTTCCCAGTGTTTTATATGGTCCACTATTCAAAACGCTGCCGTAGGCGAATACAGGAAGCCCTACAGCCAGTGCAGCAACCACACCTGTGATAATCCCTTTTGCATTCAGTCTTACCCCTTTCAGTGTCATGACTGTTGGAAGTAATGTTGACGCCCTCAGTGTGCCATAGAACAAAAACAGATGTGTCACTGTAATTCCCGGGATATTTGCAATCAGAATGCCAGTGATCAGAAGCACTGCCATTGCAGCTCTGGTCTTCCTGATGTCTTTTCCTCCTGCAATATCTGTCGTAAGCGAAGATACTGCGCACAGGTTGCTATCCACTGTAGACAGCAAACCGGAAACAATCATGAAAAGGAACGGCAATACTGCCCAGGACGGGAAAAAGCGGCGGATCAATTCAAAATTGATGATTCCAATGTTCTGTGCCTGATATCCTGCACCGGCTCCCATAAATCCAAGAATTCCCATTGACAGTGGAACCACCGCAAAAAGAACTGCTCCAAGAAGAAATGCTCTTCCCAGCTTCTCTTTTTTTACTGCAAATGCCCTCTGCCAGAAGCTCTGATCTCCAAACGGCCCGGATAAAAGTCCTATCGTTGTCGGAAGCCCAAAGGCTAAGAAAATCTCTACTCCTTTTCCAGAAAAGAGCGTTGCACAGTCTCCTGATATACCACTCAGGCCCTGTATAATGCCCTGTGTTCCTGTATTTCTTACTCCGAATATTACAAATAGGCTACATGCAACAAGCATGAATACCATTTGAATAGCATCTGTAAGCATAGATGCTTTAATTCCAGAGAACAGAGAATAGGAAATTGCTATGCATGCAAGCAGAATTGTCATGGTTTTGAACGAAATTCCTGTTACTGCACTAAGAATCTGGCTTCCCGCAAGAAGCTGAACTCCTGCTGACAGAACAGACAGCCCGATCAGCTGAAAGAGGTAAACTCTTTTCACTCCATCGGATTTGTATTTTTCTTTCATGTAACCAGACAGTGTCATTCCTTCCGGCATTTCCTTTCGGATCCTCTTTGCAAAAGGAATAAATATCACAAGGCAAAGAGCATTCGGGACCAGAAACCAGAACAGACCAACCCAGCCGGTAGAATATGCTTTCTCAGTTGATACAAATAATGCCGGAGCCCAGATCCACGTTGCCGCAATGCTGAGAGCCGACATCAGCCAGTTTTCAGAACGACTTCCAACACAGAAGCGTTCCACATTTTTTTCTTTCTTTGTCAGGATCACTGTTGCCAGGATCATGATAACTGCATATACAAATAATATTGTTACTCCATTCATGCGTAATCTCCTCTAAAATATTTTAAAGGAGCATTCCCATCTTTCTATCCTTTCCTCCCTCCCAAGATTGCATTAAAAAAGCCACTGGTTTTTTCCCAGTGGCTCATGGCTTTTGATTAAAATTTTACTCGCATATCATACACCATTTTCGTTATTAAGTCAATGTTAAGTTAACAGATTCCGTTATTCTGATTTTATTAAAAAAACTTCAGACCGTCAATTCCGAAAAACAGCGAAGATAAGCGTTCTTTCGCAATTTTGATATCTTCGTAAACAGTGACCTTGCTGACCGAGAATTTTTTTGAAATTTCTGCAATTGTCATTGGCGTCTTTGATATGTAAAGGGCTTTAATAATCTTATAGCGTCTCTTATCTTTTTCCGATAATTTGCTACAATAGATACGGTATACATCAAGCATTTTGTCAATATGCTGTACCATGATAGCGGTTCTTTTGGCCGAAGTTTTGATACTCTCCACTATAACCTTATCATCTTTCATGGTCATGATGTCTTCCAGTACCTCTGTAACCTCCCCTTCCTTGGACTTATAGACGGCATTTTCGTAGCTCGCCTTTAAAGTTCTATAATTTCTAAGGAGCAAATCAGTGTTATGCAAACGACGATCAATCTTCTCCTTCTCGCTTTTTCTCTGTCCTACCATCATTGCATCAGACGCAACCTGTGCTCCGGCAAGAGCAGCCTGCTGAATCATTGCATCAATTTCCTCTTTTGTCAGTGCTACGAATTGTACTTTTTTCTCTGTATCCATGCCATACCTCACACATACTTCTTTCCTGTCGCAGGATCCTCGAAACGAATCCTGTCACAAAGTTTAAATCCAAATCCCCGGGCAAGTCTTTTAACCATCTTTACAAACATATCCGCGTCCGCATCTCTTGGTGTCCAGTCCGATCGGAACACCTGTGTTTTATTCGCGGCGCAAATTGCATCATGAGCAGTCTTGTCCTTACATCCACTGGCATTATAAAGCGTTTTATCCATGCTGTCCCTCCATCGACCTTTTTAAAAATCCACTTTTATATCCTTCCCATTGCTGATCGGTCATTTCCGGTCCCAACAAATCCCTCACAGTGTCAAGTGCCTGCTTTGTTCCACAGTCAGGACATATTTCTGTTTTCCTATCCTTTCTCGACACTGCTGGTCTGGTGCCGTACTGTTGCCCGCATTCGGGGCATATCTTTCTTATCGCCATTGTCCCCACCTCCCATATCCAAAAAATCCTCAATGTTCATTTGCCCAGGTACTCTGTAGTTTTCCCAGTCAACAGGGTTTCGGTAATAATGTGCAGTCAGGCTGTTCCAACATTCCGGTCCATATCCCCTTTTGATGCTTTCGGGATCCGTCAGTTTCTTTCCGCACTTCTGGCATTTACTGTACATATGGGCTTCCTTTCTTTACTCGTCTGTATATGTTTCATACTCTAATCGAGATATTGGAATTACCTTTTCTTCCGGCACATTGCACATATCCGCAATGCTCTTTTTCTGCATGCTTACATATTCTTCAAGATCGATGTTTTTTGTATCAATATCGACATTCAGCTGCATATAGCCATCATCAAAGTCATACAGCTCTGCGTCTAAAATTTTATAATATGTGCTAATACTACATTTCATTGCTTTTCCTCCTGCTTTTCTTCTTCTATTTTTCCGCACATCAGTTCGACAAGCCATTGTTCCTGTTTCATCAAATACTCATACTTCCACTGAAGCAATGCCTGATCCAGAGCATGATCTGCTATATGAAGCTGCATTTTCACAGAAGAAATCCTCATTCTTGTTTCATCAATCTGTTTCTGGATCCTCGCACAAAGTTCTCCGTACTTGGATGCTTCACTCTCTTTTCTCACTCTTTGTACTGCTACCGCGCACCATAATGTAAAAAACGCTCCTACTGTAGTAGCTCCTGCGATATAAAATAATGCACTTCTCATTTATTCACCTTCTCTCTTTATAAATTCATCACTCTCTTTATTAATTCATCAATTTCATACCCTATTGGCCTCCATAAATACATCCACCCTTCAACACCATTCACATACCGAAACTTCTTTGAACTGTACTTATATTTCACTTCTTCATCGCCAAAGAAAATATCCTTTAATACACACATATCGTTCCACATTGGATAAAGGTATTTATTTTGTGAGCCGGGATCTTGTGGCGAAACCGCTACATATTCATAGCCATTCGTGCATTCCCATATCAGTTTGCATGTACCACACTCTGGAAGTTCAATCTCTGCCATATGCGTCGGGGGTATTACTTTGTGATTCCGAATACACTGATTCCCCAATATTTTTTCCAAGCTTCTCAAATCGTTCACCTCTCATTATTTTCTCTAAGCACTCGTTCCATCCATCTTCATAACCAATTTCATACCCTGTTGCAGTTTTCGGAGCTATATGGCGTTCCGGTAATGGCTTCAGCGGACACCAATTAGGAATTGTTGCCGCTTCTTTATCGATCACGCATTTTCCTGCACCCAGGCAAAAGAGGCTTGTTTCCAATATATTGCTACAATCTTGACCAATTGGACAATCATAGCAATTCTCTGGTGTTTCTATCACTAATACTGATTTATCCATCTTCTTCCTCACTGAATTTGAATTCGACATTTTCACTGCTATCAACGCCCGCTCCGCAGCATGCAGAACAGTAATTCTGTCATAGACTCGTTCTTATCCCCTGCCTGCAAGGCAATACAATTTCCAACTTCCAGTTTATATCCTCGCTTAATGGTGTAGGATCATTGAATTCTTCCGTTGCTTCTCCCCAAAACGGAATAGCAACCATAATGCCATAATAAGTTGATGAATCCGGGTGCTTTTCACTCATGTAATTAGCAAATTTGCCACTCCGGAAATCTGGCAGAATGTCTTTGTAGCACGCCATCGTAGTTACAATGTAATTCTTTTCCCCGAAGAAATTCAAACCATTACCGCTATAAACATCCTCTTTGCAGCTCTTAATTTCATAGCAGGTGAATATGCCTTTTTCTATTCCTGACACAGAGCATTGATTCGCCGGAGAAAATTCCATGTAGTCCACCCGCCTTGCCTTCGGTGTCCATGGATCAATACTAACCTCGCTGGCCCAGTGCGAGCCAGCCCCTCCGAGGCGAGTATCTGTAAGTAATTTTCCGAGGAATTTGGTTGTTTCAGTTCTTGTCATAACTATTCCTCCACTACTTCATATTTGGTTTTTTAACCTTGATTTCTTCTTTTAACTCAGGCTTTGTGCTATTGTTTTCTACCCATATACGAAGTTCCTTTGCTCCTGGATTATTTTTCTCAATGTCATCTGCAAAATTACGCAGAACCATAGAGACGATTCCGGCATCAGCAGTCGCATATGGCGAGAGAGCTCTGATAATATTTTTACTATAGTAATTCATGCCATCGTTAAGCATTTCTGTGCCTTCTTTGTTTTTTCCTTCCTGGACCAACTTTCTGGCTCTAAGAACATAACTTTGCATACGTTTTTCTTTAATCTTTCTCATCGTTTTACCGCCTTTATCTTTTTTCTCAAACGTTCAGCGTGTTCATTTGTTACGATATAGTTTTCGCACTGTTTACATCTCATGTCTTTATTTTTTAAGTCCCCATCATAGTATCGACATTCCTCGCAAACATAGCAAAATATCTTTGCTTCTCCTGCCATTTTGTCTGAACTGTACAGATTATTCGCACAATGACCACAAAGACAGCCAGCGCAAGGAAAAGCATAATCATCCCGACTCATAAGTTTCTTGAGAGCATTTTTATATCCTCAAAATAGAAAATCCATTTATCTGGTTCTGATGCCTGTTTTGGAAAATCCTTCCAGTGTTCGTATGCTTTTAGCAGCAGGCAATCAATGGCATAATTTTCTATATTCTTCTCTGTCTTTAGCCATACACAGTGCTCTCTGCAGTAATCTTTAATCGTCTTCAACAATTCCGCTTTTCCGGCGATTTCAATAAACTCTTTTATCAATGGATAATAGTTAATATCTTCGATATTCCCAAATTGTGTTTTCTTGAAACTTATTCCTCGATACTGTTTACGGCCTGTCCAATCTTTTCCGATAAATTCAGTTCTGAAATTATTACTTGTGGGCTTAAATTCCTCGACCTTGCATACAAAGCTACATGTTTGATACATTTTTGTCTCCCTTATATGGCTGTGGCTTTTCTTTCCACGCTATGACTTTTGCATTCAGAATCCGCATTTCCAATTTCCACCTTCCGTCTACCGTATGAGCAACTTCGGTATGGCGTTCCCCATTATCGTATTCAACAGTAACGAGCACATTTCGAGAGACTTTCTCGAACATTCCTGTTTTCCATTTATTCGTTCCTTTGAACTTTGCAAACATTGAATCTCGTTCAACCGGCATCTCGTCATTAACCCGTATCCAGTCAGATTCGTCTAAGTTGTCCAAATCAGTGATAAGCAGATCCACTGCTGTAAGCAAGTTCGTATGAGAATACCATGCTCTATCCTTATTACTCAAAAGTTCCTGTTTGAATTGGTACAATCTATTTCTGATAATGCTCATTCTCTCGCCTCCGTTTCTTTTAGTTCCTCCTGCAACTTATTGTCAATAGTGGCGAATCATAGGAATCGATTCCATATCAATTATCCTCATCTTCTACCTCCAGTTTTCTCAAATCGTCAACCAACCAGCTTTCGTCTTCTGCTTCAATGAAATCAAACTTTGCAATTGTTATGCCTTCTAAATACAAATATTTGAAGTTACTTCCGTACATAGAGTCAACTTTTCTAGCAAGATATAGTTGCCCTTTTCCATTTCTCAGCATGTAACTCCACGAAGGATCCAGTGCCTCAATAAAACTCTTTTCGGTTTTCGTGAGTTTAGGCTTTTCATACCACTCCAAATCATCTTGCAATTGTTCAATCATACTTAAAACATCGTTCGCAAGAATCATCTGGTCATCATCTGCGAATTTCTTCACTTGTATATGATAATTTAATAATCTGTCTTTTAACCGGCTCATACTTCTTCCTCCGATTCGCTCAGTTCCGCCTGCAACAGATCATCAATTACCGGAAGAATCAGTTTAGGTGCCATCATCATATGAATCTGTGTCGGAGCATTAACAATTTTGAAACACATATCAATATATACCTGCTTTGCTGTCATTCCATCTTTGTACGTATTTACTTTTTCTTTGTTTTGCTGGTAAATAGGGAGTATTCGGCATTTCTCAGCTACTTCATGAATTAACTTCTTTGATTCCTCCGAGAATTCAACAGTACCATCGTCTTTCGTCTGAACCAATTCTAATATCTTAATAATTTTTTCTTCCATAACGCCATTTCCTCCTTGCTTCTACTCTTTTCATGCGATGAACTTCATTTTCCAAGGTATTCACCTGTTTCTGCAGGTCATCCACATCGACCAACAGGTAAAAATCCGGCTGGACCAGTCTGGTCGGGCCTACATTCATATTCATCTCTTTGTGCAATTCCTTGCACTTGTTTTCTCTCTCATGCACTGCTTTATATACTTTCATCATCCACACCTCTCAAGAATTTCTCTGCAAACCCGGTCATATTCCAAAAGCAATGTAAGATCTTTCGTTCGGCTCAGTGGCCGGTCTACAACTTCAGCGTAAAACTCTTTCTTGATCATCTGTCCATAGCTCGCAGAATTATAAACGTCCTGCTTTTTGCAGCTGATCAATTCAGCTACTTCGGATCCAGTGATGGAGTACTCCACCACTGTCCCATTCCTTTTGCATAAGTTATATAACGCCTTCGCCATATTAATCACCCGTAATAAATTTCGCTGCATCCATCATCGGAAAACTCAACTTCTTCCAGTTCCCAACCATCTCGCTGGAATTCTCCTCGATATGCTTTTTCGTAATGGTTTTTTACGATTTTTTCAGCCTCTTGCATGTCTTTTGCTTTAACAATTCCGACTGTAGTTTCGCATCGGAATCCATCATGCTGATAATATCTATACAAATTCATTTATTTCATCCCCTTTCAGCTGTGCGTGGCAATAAAGTTTTCCATCGCCCATCTGTTTCCAGTAGCAGCCACCTGTGCTCTGGTTCGCTCATACGGGCTGAGAGTTCTTGCAGGTATTCTCCTGGTTCCTTCTGCCGGAAGAAGTCCCTTCCGGCGAAGATTTGCAAGTTCCTCTGGTGTTGCGTCTTTGATATCTTTCACTGATACAATCTCAATCATATTTAAACCTCCCTTATCGCAACCGGAAGCACCATGGCTTTCATGTCGCTATCCTCTGCTTCCACGATCATCGGTGTTCTTGGACTTGTGAAGCCCAGCGAAATATTGTCGCAGGTAAATGCCTTTAGTGTTTCCAGGACCAGTCTTGAATCAAATCCCAATCGTATGGATTTGCATACGGTTTCCTGGAGCGGCACCTGTTCCTGATAGTCTGCCAACTTATCCCGAATACTGATATTCAGCACATCGTCTTCTATCTGGAATACTGCCGGCTGTTTTTCCTCTGTACACATCTTTGCTCTGGTCATTGCTCCGATCAACGCGGTTCGTGATGCACATGTATTAATCTCGCCTTCGGTAAACATTTTCTGGTAAGCAAAGTATTTTCCTTCAATCAGTCTTGTGTAAACGGTATATTCATCAGACTTGAATACCGCACTGTTTTTGGTATATGTAAGAGTCACATCATCAATCACGCCCATGGAGATCAACTTCTTGGCAGTTGCCTTCGGCACGATCAGCTTCATATCCTTTGCGTCTTCTGCTTTAACGGAGTCTACTGCGATCACATGCCCGTCCAGTGCGGCAAGTGATACTCCGCTGTCCGTACCCTCGAAATAAATTCCGGTCATCTGCGCGTTCGCACCGCCGTCAGCTGCTGCATAAATAACATGACTTATAGCCTCCATGATCTTTTTACCATTCAATTCCACTCCATCGGCTTCCGGATCCTCTGTAATATCAAAATTGAATTCTTCCGGAGGATAACTCTGGTATTTATTTTTAATTGCTCCTATCTTGATCATAACTACATTCTTGTCGGTTGCGCTGATGTCGATTTCTCCATCCGGTAGATTTTTGATCAAGTCAAAGGCTTTCATTGGAATAATAAAATAACTGCCTTCTGAGGCCTCTAATTTGGCCTCATTGTAATCTCGGAGTTGGAGGCGATTAAATACCCGTCCTTTACCAGAATCCCTCCCAGAGCCGGAAACTGGTCGTTCTTCTGCACAATACTTTTTAATTTATCAATAACTCTGGCGATCTCATACTTCTGTACTTTCATCTTCATTCCTTTCCCGGAGAACAATACCATCGAGGTACTTCACCACTCCGTTTGAATATTTGATCCTGTAAGGTTCCAGTTCTTCCCGGTTCATGTACTTGTGTCCGTAAATCTTCTTCATATCCCGAAATACCACCCACGGAACCCGGTAGAATTCTTTAAATTCCAGAGATACAACCAAAAAACACATTGCCCCAAGCTTCATATACCTTTCAAAGCACGCCTGCTGTTCAGTGGTTACTACGTCCCTGCTAATCTTATCTTTGTCCGTATGCTTTGCATCAAACAAGATCATGGTTGAATCCATGAGAATTCCTTTGAAATCAGGCTGAGCCTGTTTAGTGAAACAGCAGATGAACTGCCCTCTGTTTCTGTCCATTGCCTTCAGTACCTTAAATGCTTCCGGAGTTTTATCAACTGCTGCAATTCCTCTTTCTTCATAGAATCTGGATGCCGCAATTATCATTCCCTCAAAATGTTCCCCGTTAGATCTGCTCTGCAGACCTCTTATCGAACGCTTATAAGTATCCATTTTCTTCCGCTACCTTTATGAGTTTGTTTATTGTTACTGCTCCAATTCCCGGAATCTTATTCAGCTGAAGGAATGCGATAAACTCCTTTGCTCCCTCTCCGGTTTTTGGAACACTGGCTTTTCCACAATTAAAGCCCTCACTTCGTGCTTTTTCCACACGATCTTCCACATAATGCACAAGCTGTTCGTCTGTCTTCTTTCTCATTTCCACAGCTTTTTTATGAATAAGGTTTTCATCAGTTGTTCTTCTACAGCTTCTCTTTGCCATCTTCAATCTCCTTTTTATTTTCCAGGTCCGGCACCGGTATATTGTGACTAGTCAGCCATTTCGCAAAGCAGGAATGACACATATGGCCAAACGATGTCGCCTTGCCGCCCCTGACCGCTCTTGCTGTCAAGGTAACCATCTTGTTTTTATCTTCTGTCTTTCCGCACAACATACAGTTGCCACTGAGTTTTTTATTGACTTTCTCGCTTCTTTTTCGAATCTGCAGTTCCTTCGGATAATCCCTGCGCATATTCTTCTCGCCAACTATCGGAATCAGGCTGTCTTTCATAAATACCGGTATCCCGTTGTAATCAGCTTCTACAACGATTCTCTTGATCCATTCGAATTCAGGAATCACTTTCTCTTTCCTGTGTCCTGTCTCGGCACCGATGATTATCCAGTTCAAATATTTCAGTGCAGAAATGTTTTCATCTATATCTTCGAGCAATGGCTCTATACTAGCGAAAGTGTTTAACAGGCTTGGAAGCTGGTATATCCGTTCCATGTCCTCACTATTCGTCACAGTTGTTCCGTACCACATATTCCCTTTCCCAGAAGGCACACCGTACTGGGTGTACCTTTTCGGATTCTTTGTGAGAAACAGGTAATTGTGCTGAGGATGTTTTGCACAAGCGTAAAGGACATCCTCTATCCAACTGTCAGGAATCCACTCTCCAAATATGTCTGCCATTGCTCCAACAAATATATTTTGCCCCTGTTTCAGTTTGTCCAGTGTGTCATATCTGTATATGTGCAATGTCGGTTCAAACCCAAATGGATATATGACAGGCTTTCCATCCTCATTCATGAACGGTTCATCCAGGACAAACAGATCTCCCTCCATTCGATATTGGTCTGTCTGGACCATATTTCTTTTCATATTTCCGCAAAAACGGAGTGACATCTTGTCAGCGTAGCAGTAAGAACAGCCATGCCGACAACCGGTAATTGGATTCCATGTATGATCGCACCATTCGATACCGCTCTTATTCATTGGCCAGCCTCCTTCCTGCATGTTCAAGGATTTTTTCTTCTTCCCACTTCACTTCGGAGAAGTCAATCTTCTGTCCACACTCGCTACAATATTTCGGTTGAAAGTTCGGCCCCGCATTCAACACATGATTACATCTAGGACAATAACAAGGCTTATGCTCCACATATGTGAATCCGTATTTCCGGTAAACTTCCGTTCTTACAACTGGTTTTCGTGCTATGAATTTCATCACTCCACCTTCTCTCCATACTCGATCACGTATTCGTACTGAGCTGATTTTCTGTTTTCGCCTCCGGGAATTTCTTTCCTGACAATCTGGACTGCATATCCTGCTTTTGCCAGCATGGAAACCATCTGCAATCGGTCTTCTTCGTTCCACTGAACGCTTCCTTTTCGAATACTTCTGATGCTCTGCTTCGCCATTATCCGCACTTCCTTTCCATCTTTTCTTCTCGTTCTTTCATCAGCTTCTCAAATGCAGCTACAAAAGCTTTTGCCGATGCCGGCATCCCACAGTTGTGACTTCCCCTACACTGGATCACGCGACCATTGTTATATTCCATTGTGAAATATGGTGTATCGGGTTCTTCCTCTCTGCGCACAAAGAAGATGTGTGTCTGCCCTTTGGCCACTCGGTCAACGTAAGTTCCAACGCAATGATGGAGGGCAGCTCCTTCGTTCTTGATTTCCTGTGCATCTCTTGGCACTCTCAATATCAATCCTTTTCCCTTTATCAGGAAAGCATTATCTATGCCGGCATTCTCTTTGAGCATTTCCTCCAGAAGTTTTTTCATAACCTCAGCTTCCCGTTTTATCCGTTCTTCTTCCTGCCGTTTCTTTTCTGCGGCCTTTTTATCCTGTACTGCCTGATATTCCGCAGCTGTCCGATCATGTACTTTCTTGAAATTCTTCGGAAAATAGAAGAACATATTGTTGAGATCATATTTCAGTTCTTTGCACCAGTTCAAATAATCAAGCCAGTCCTTAGCGCAATTCTGCAGACGTTCTTCTCTGATATCCGGTCTTTCTTTACGCTGCATATAGGAATATCGCCAACATTGGCCGCTCTCTCCCACGCGATAATCAGCACCTTCGCGTTCAATATATCTGCAGATCTTATGGATGGTCGATTTCCTGTTCTCCTTCCGGATCAGCGTTGTGTTGCATCCAAAAATTTTATAGAACCGTTCCAGTTCTTCCGCTTTCAGGTTGTATCCCGAGCTTTGTGCTTCCTGTAATAATCTCAGTTCATCAATGTTTCCATCAATAGACTGCAGTACTCGTGTGTTCTCCTTTGTAAGGCCAAGGATTTCAAATATTGTTTTTCCATTTTTTCTAAGTCCCCTGACCCCATTCCGGCTTTCAGATTCAAAGGCACCATCGTGATACTCATTGATTAGATGCGCGGCCAGTTTATACAGACCCATTTTTATAAACCATTCAAGCTGTGGAAACTCCCTGTATCTGTTGATTGCCTTTGCATAATGTATCTGTTCACTCGGTCTATTCTCTGACAAAATTTCCAATGCCGAATATTTCATTGGAGTGTCTTTCCATGCTTCCGGCAGGTTTCCCGGATATAAGGTGCAGTATGAACTTTCTCTGTACCCTTCATCTGTACACCACCGTACAATACCGGTCTGTTTATATTCCCTGTATTCATAACTGCTGGTGTATGGAGTTCCGTTTGGTGCAAATTTGTAAAACGTCCTTACAATCTCAAATAATCCATCATTTATCTTTCCATCCGGCTTTACTTCTCTGTGTGCTGTAAAATACCGCCACAGAAACCCCTCTTCTCTTGGCTCAATAAATGAAACAATCCTCCTGTCATATATATGTGCCGGCATCCTGCCTCTGGCTTTAATAGTGACCGAGCTTCCGCAAAGGGGGCATATCCCCTTCTCGTTATTTCTTAACCGAATTTTCGTTCTGTCTACCCGTGTCACCCCATTACAATGAGTGCAATGCACCAGAGCCTCATTCTTTGATCTTGTTGAGTAAATCAGATATCTGCTGAATGACATCGCCTTTTCTGATACCCAGTTTTTGAATTCATCAGGGATTTCTTTAACCGTTTCCATAAGTGCATCAATTGGATTGGTTTCTTTAGCATGTCTTTCATCAAGCCGTTTTTGTCTGACCATGTCCTGAAAGCGTGTCACAGCTGTCCAGTCTCTTGCATCTTTCTCTGTGCTCCATTCCTTGAAAAAGCTGCGCATACGATCAATGTCTGCATCCGTCCAGAAAAACATATTCGGCGTCCATCTGCCTGTGCTTTCTTTGTAATCCCAATGATGTTCATAAAGGCTGATATCATACATTCTGTCATAAGCTGCAGTCAGCCATTTCACTTTTTCAACGGTCAGATCTTGTGATATGTAATCATTCTTGGAAAAAAACGTTCTTAACTGAGCGTCTTTTTTTCCTTTCTTCAATTTTCTGATTGGATAGAATGTTACCATCAACAGATCTTTTTCTATATCTTTGGTCGTTACGATATGTGTGCCTGCAGCTCTTTCCGCAAATCTGACCATTTCATCAGAGGCTTCCTCCCTCGGAATCTTTGCTAATTTTCTCTTTTCCATGCGACAGCCTCCTACAGAAGATCAAACAATGACATCTGGCCAGACAGTTCGCTGCTTTTGGTACTGGTTTTTTCAGTTTTCCGCTGCTTGGAAGCAGCATCTTTTTTCACTGGCTTTTCAGAAACCTTGGAATCATCCTTTGTTTTCTGGACATCTTTCTTGGTTTCTGTAACTTTTTTAGTTGGTGCTTCGGTCTTTTTTGTTGTCGCAGGCTTTTTGCTTTTTTCCTTTTTGACGGTTTCTGGTTTTTCATATTTGTGGTAATAATCCTCTGCCCATTCATATACAACCTGGTCTTCAACTGCAGCGGATCTGCCATTCGACTGCTTCCTGGCCTGCTCAACGATATAACTAAAGCACTTGTTCCAGGTCTTTCCCTCCTGCATCACATCTTCAGCAAGCCCCTGATCCTCTTCGCATCTTTTCATCAGGTAAGTAATGACCGGATCCGCAAAGTTCTTCTGGGTTGCTTTTTTCTTTTCAGCTTCCAGTTTTTCTCTGGCTTTCTGCTTTACCGGCTTTGCATTTTCAGCTTCTGCCGCTTCAACTTCTTCTTTTGTCGGAGCCGGAATCCCGGAAACAATATCAGCAAGAGAGGCTTTTCCCATTGGAACTGTATCCTCTTCCTTTGATTCATCGTCTTCCTGGGCCTCTAATTTGCCCTCTGTCGGTTTCTCTTCCTGTTCCCCTATTGTTTCACTGTCTGCAACCATTTCCGCCTCTAAACGGTCAGTATCAGCTTCAAGTTCCTGTTTTAACTGTTCTGACATTTGTAATCTCCTTTCTCGAAATCAAAATAAAAAGTAATCTTCCCAGGGTTGCGTTCTTCAATCGGAGTTATCCATGAACCGCACATTTCTTTAAATATCTGAATCTGCCGTCTACAGTTCCATTCTCCCCTGAAATAAAACGGTGTGTACCAGAATTCCTGTCCCGGCTTTTCAACCGGCATCAGTGGATCTCCGCACACCGGATTGGATATCGTATTTGCAACAGCCACCCAGCCTGCGCACCCAAGAAGCGAAAGCTGTATGTAACACATCTGGGCAACTACCCTGTCTATGTCATTGGCGGTGAACAAAACCCGTGTCTGATAATTTATCTTTTTTCTGTGGAATATGTTTGCCGCTGCTACAAGAGTTGCTCCTGCTCCACACGCCGGATCATTGACAGATATCCATTCCTGTTTTCCAATGTCTGTACATTGTCATTGATTGTTATGCTTGCCATACATTCACAGACATTGTATGGTGTAAAAAACTGCCCTTTCCAGTGGTTCCCTAGCTCAAGGCTCATGTACAGTTTTCCAAGAAAGTCCTGATCTGGATTGCGTTCCAGTGCCTCAACCACAATCGCAAAGCATTTGGCCGGCTTCTCTACCCCGCCAAGGCGTTTGATGCACTCTGCATATTCTTTCTCTCTTGCAGTGTATCTCGGTTCCGTCTTATCAACCGAATTCGCCAGTGTGCAAGCCATTGCCGCCATTAGATCGGCCCACACCTGCCATGAACTCCGGCTGTAACACAGCTCTTGAAAGACTTTTATGAATTCTTTCTCTGTTCCCTGTATTTTCTCTATCTGCTCCATGCTGTCACCTCTTGAATCCGTGTTCCCGCATTAGCATATCTATATACTCTGGTGTCGCACGTTCTGGTTCTTCTGCTATCTGGTCCCGGTGCTGTTGTTCTATTGCCGCATTTTCGTGTGTGGTAGCTGTGCAATATATTTATTTTTCGCTTCCAGAATACTCGGAGGAAGCTTTGCATCATTCGTCTTGCGCTCGATCAGGGTTGAATATATCTTGAAGAAATGCGCTCGGACAGCATCCTGGTTCTCATCAAGGCATATCTCCCGGAAGCCAAGCCGCTTTACCGCCTCTCTGACTATTGGTGTCAGGCTTTCCAGTGCTTCTTCCTGCCTGTAATATCCATACTGGCTAATGGCTTTCTGCACTTCTCCCCAGGCCTCTCCCTGGTCTTTGAGATGTGGAACTGTATATTCTGCACATTTCTCCCGTATCTCAGATATCTGCGGCGGGTATGTATGAGTGGCAAACAGTTCCATCAATGCTGTTTCGCAAAGCTTGTAATCCAGGTCCCCTAACATGCGGTACCACATCCTGATGCTGTATTGGTCTGGCATGACATTAAATGTTGGATAGGCACTTTTGATTGAAGCTCTGATAAAATCAAATTCTTGAGGTGTCACTTCAATCACCCATCCCTTCGCACCAGCCGGCCGTTGCCTCCATATACTGATTCGTTGACATGTTCTTTGTAGCTGCAGGTGCTTGCGGTGTTCTGGATGCCGGCATTGAGTTCTGTGAACGTTCTAACCAACCAGTGATAAATCTCTTGATTCCTCTAGGTGTCTTACGATTACGAGGGTGACTGTCAAGCCATGCTGCCATTGATCTAAACTCCTGTTCAACATCCAGTGCCGGAAACAGTTCTCTCAGTGAATTGAGATAATCAAATGTCACATCATAATTTCCTGAGCCCGTAACCAGAGGAAGAGAGATGAACGTGTTCTGCTTGGAGTCTTTAAGCTCCAAGCTAATATTTTTATTATCTTTCTCTTTATCTAACTCTATTCTCTTTCTCTATCTCTTTCTCTACGTCACCTATGCGTAACGGCTCCGTCACTTCAATGTCACATTGTGACGCTTTTTTATCTCTTAATCGTCGCATTCTCTCAGCACTAGCGCTCTCAGAACCTGTCATTTTAGCGCATTCTGACAGGGAATATTCGGTTTCGTCAATCAACTGCATGAGGTCCTGCTGGAGCAAAAACATAACCGTCACTCTGACATTTTCAACTTCTTCATCCAGATCCAGAGCAAGCTCGTCATAGAATGTTGCTTCTACTCCCTCGAAGTAAAGTCTTCCATCCTGCTTCATTGCAACAAGAAGCATTTTCAGGTAAATAATTGTGTAGGTGTCTCCTCCGGCAATCTTCCGAAGTTTTTTGATGGCCTTCTGACGGAAAAATCCGTCAGGAAGCTTTAACCAATAATATCTTTTCGCCATAAGTTCCTCCGCTTAGTAGATTACTTTTGAACCATCATCTGTTTTAATTACTGTCACGGCTTGGCCAAATCTCGCTTTCATGGCATCGTCATGAGTGATTGCCATAATCTTCACATCGGAATACCGATCACGGATCGTCTCAAGGGCATCTACATAAGCCTGTGCGCCCTCATCATCAAGGAATGGTGGTTCATCAATAAAGAGCATTCCAAGCTGTATTCCTGCCGCTGTAGCCTTGATCTCGGACAGTGCAAGAATAACCGCAAGAGAAGCTTTAACCTTCTCACCTCCGCTCTTGGAAGCATATGGAAGAGTTGTCTTGCCATATTCGTTGATCAGAACATCCAGCGTTGCCTTGTCTCCGTCCTTTCCTTTGACGGTGCGCTCCATCACAAATTCCACCCCCATCGTTCCACCAGTCATCTGGCCGAGAATATTGTTTGTAGTATCTGTGATATGAGGAATGATGTTCCTGATGATCTGGTGCGGAACTCCGTCCTGTGAAAACGCCTGCTTTAATGCTTCGTAACAGTCCGCTCTGCCGGCGGCTACAGCAATTCCATTATTCAGCGTGGAGATTTCTCCTCGCATGGTATCGATATTTTCCAGACGTTCAAGAAGTACTCCCTTCTGGATCTGCAGTTCTCCAAGAGATTCCTTGTTACTACGAATCTGCCTGTCTGTTTCTTCTACCATATCCGCTGAAAATGTTTCCTTCATTTTTTCTATCATGGTATCCATGCCAGTCAGCTGAGAAGAGAGGATGAATTTTCTGTCAGTAAGTTTTTCCATCTCTTTTTCCGTGTTCTCAATCCTTTCAAGAACATGCTGCTTTCTTTCTTCGTAAACAGGAAGTTCTTTTTCCTGTTCTACATAAGTCTGCAGATGAGTCATCTGCTGTTTGATCTGTTCCTGTCTTTCAACTGATTCCGATAGTTCATTAACTGTTTCCGTTATCTCAGAGGCCTTTAATTTGACCTGTAGCAGATTCTCCTCGCACTGCCCTATATTTTTATCGTTCGATTCCTTTTCGGCTTCTAAACGGGCAATTTCGAGTTTGTTTTGCTCCGCATCTTTCTTTATGCGTTCATATTTTGCAAGTCCATTCACCTGTATGAGCAACAACTTCAGCTGATCTGGATTGTATCCGATCTCCCAAATTTTCTTTTGTTTCTCCGCTACCTTCTTGTTCATTTCAGATGTCAGCGTTTCGATTTCTTTTTCAAACTTCTGTAAGCAGCCCCGTTCAACAGGAAGGTTTTTGACATCATCAACTGCTTTTGCAAGAAATCGGCAACTTGCATTTTCAATATCCGGACATCCGGAATTTTTCATAAATTCTTCCTGCTGTTTTATTTCCCTGAGCCTTGTCTGGTGATAATCACGTTTATTTGCTGCATCTGATATCTGCTGCGAATATGATGATCTGATTTGCTGCAGTTCGTGATCTGCAACAGATGCACGGTATCTCTTTTCCTGCTGGCTATCAAGTTCCTCTTTTTTGCGATTCAATTCTTCAAGTCTGTATTCCAGATCAGTCGGAACGCTGGAACTCAGCAGAGAAATCTGAGAATCTATCTGCTCATTTCTGAGCTTGCTCTTTGTAATAATCCTCTGGTAGCGATCACTATCTTCGTTATAGCTATCCAGTGTTCTTTTTGCATTTTTATATTTAATAACGTCCTTCTCTGCTTCAGAAAGCTGTAAAGATAATTCAGAATGCTGTTTTGCTTTTTCCCGTATCGCATCAGCTAGTTCCAATAGATTATTGCACGCTGTCAGTGTCTCCTTTGAATGGTCCAGATCGTTTGCCATTGCACGGTATTCTTCTGAGCATTCTTTCAAATCATTCCTGGTTTTTTCACTTTCCTTCTCGGCCTCAGATATTTTTTCCTGGCACTCGATCAGATTTCTTCTGGATGCATCCAGATTTTCAAGTTCTTCCTGCTTTTTAAGAATGTCTTTTTCTACCGCTTCCAGTTCTTCCTCTGGTTTTCCTTGCGCCTTAATGAAGTCAGTCTTGATCCGGACAGCTTCTTTTTTAGAAGCCAGTTCTTTTCTGGAATCAGCAAGCTTCTTTCTGGCATCCAGTTCCATCACTCCATATATCCCAAGCCCAAGCAGATTTCCAAGGATTGCGATACGTTCATCTTTCTTCGCCTGCAAGAATAATCCATACTGATCCTGCATGATCAATGCGCAGCTGCGGAATGTCATGCTGTCCATACCAAGAAGCTTCTCTATCTCTACCTGTGTATCAACGATTCGCTCTTTTGACAGGTTTCGCCATTCATTTTCTTCGTACTGAGACAGGTTTAATGTCGGCTTTCCGGATTTTGTTCTGGTCCTGACTACTCTGAATCTCTTATTCCCAATTTCAAAGATAAATTCAATTGAGCCACTTCTTGCATCCTCTGTACCTCGGATCCACGCCTTGCAGTCTCCCTCACGGGTTTCTTCAAACAGGCAATCCACAATAGCATCCATGAAAAGGCTGCTCTTTCCTGCACCGTTTACCCCATTGATCGTGCAGAATGAAATGTCCGAAAAATCAAAGCTTTCTTCCTTGTAGTTTCTGTAATTTCTGACAGAAATAGATACCGGCTTAAACACGCCATGAATCTCTGCGGTGGTACTCTGTTTTATGGCTTCTGCTATGATCGGCTCAGCAAGTTCCACGATTTTATCAGGGTTTTTGAATGCTTTCTCATTCAACCATTTTTTCAGATTCAACCTTGGGTCACTTTCCTCTGAGAGAAGTCCACGGTTCGTGATATCAATGGTACTTTCTGCCTCAATGTCTGCCACATAGAACGCACCAACCTCGTACAGGTTCTTTTGCAGTAGTGGAATGTTGAGCGCCTTTTTCTGCTCAGATGTGCAGGAATACCGTACCCGGACAATCTTATCTGCCACCCCTTCTGGAATGCCTGTTCTGTGGAGATACATGATCCCTTCGCGAATATAATTGCCTACTTCATCAGAATCCCATGTGATAGTGCAGAACTGTCTATATGGAGTAGTGTATCTATGTCCTTTTATCAGAGTTCCTTTCTCATTAAATTCATGAATCCAGAATCCACGATCCTGTCCTTCATCATTAAAATTCATTGCATTGATCGCTCCGGAATAGAATACATTGTCAAATCCTTCAATGATCTGCGGGCGATGGATATGTCCAAGGAGCACCGCCTCATATCTTGCTGTCATTAAGACTTCTCTTGGAATAACCGGCTCAAAGTTTGTGAAGAAGGACGTCTGTCCAGATTCCATGTTGCAACCAGGAACCGTATAATGTGCCATGAGAATAGGTGTTTTTTCGCACCCTGCTCTCAATGCCAGAACCATGTCGGATATGTACTTGGTCCATGTGATATTTTCATCATCTGCAGATAACCCCGGAAATTTTGATCTGAATTCCTGCTTATCAAATCCAGGTATGCAGGCAATGTCTGCCAGTGGAGTTTTTATCACTACAGGTTCTGTTACAACGCTTACATTTTTGACATTCAGAAGCATTCTATTAAGCACTCTGAACTGTCCGCCTCCGTCATGGTTCGGCGTTCCTCTCATAACAATCACATATTTTGCAAAGTGCGCCAAAGATGTGATAATATTTGTAGCATTGATCATCTCATCCGAATATCTTACTGGTCCGATCTGCTCCTGATGGAAGATATCGCCTGATACACAAACGATATCCGGTTTCTCTTCTGTAGCTACCTGTACCATATATTCAAGGCATTTCACCGTATCCTGCGAACGGAGATTCACTCCGTCCACTACAGGACCTTTGAACTGGCCAATATGCCAGTCAGCTGTATGTAAAACCTTCATGCTTTTACCTCCGTCACTTTTATTACAGGAAACATATTTACGAGCCCCTTTTTCAAACGATCGAAGTTTTCTTCACTAATCCCGCAGAAATCAACACCGCTATTTCCCATCTTTTCTCCGATAAACAGGATGTTTCCAAGAATAGGGCATCCATGCTTGTCATATTCGTAAAGATAGCTTCCAATCAGGTTTGCTCTATTCGGCTTCAGTCTTCCCTCTTCGTCGATCAACATGCTTACGCATTCACCAGGCGTCCTTGTTGGTGTAGGCGACATTTTTAACATTGTATAAAGTCTCTTCGGCATTACATGTTCAACAATATCGCATCCATTACCAATCAGTTCGCATAAAACTTTATTTTGTTCTCTCATGGTTCCTTCCGGAAAATCGTGTATTGTCATTTCAAGTTCTGTGGAAATTTTAATAATTTTCATCTGCGTCCGCCTCCTCTCTGACATTTAATGCAAAGTGGCTCTCCGAATTTATTGATTGAATATTCGTAAACTCTTTCATTTATGACCTCACCGCATCTGGAACACTGGAAATCTGCCGATCTATCCGGCTCTGGTTCTGGCTCCGGTTCGGGAGCAATATCCGGCTCCTGCATTGGTGGATAATCATCTTCGCTTTCTGTATCCGAAGCATATGCCGGATTATCCAGATCGTCCTGAGTAAATACTGTGCTTTCAGATTCGAAATCCACGCTCTTAACTGCTATCTGTGGTGTACCAAACATATTGTTCACAGAGTTCATACCCTGCGTCAGCATTGCCTGTCTGACCTGTGGATCCGAGAAATCAGGTGAAAATATAACTGTTGGGATAGCGAAATTCTTCTGCAATTCCGCCTTTGTGTATGTGCCTTTTACACCAAGCAGAGCTCTTATAACACGAAGCTTCGCACCGGTCATAGCTTTTTCAGCCCAGGTCTTTTTCAGCAGTGCCATGTTTACCATGACGGAGCGATCAATGTATCTGTCTCTATCTTCTTTCGCAACCACAAAGGCCTGACATTTCTTCCCCCATTTATTCTTGGATTCCACCCATTGTCCAGAAAAGATTTCCGCAGCTGCCTGTGCCTGTTTTTCATCAGTAATGCCTTTTGTGGCTTTGTCAGCAAACTCAATGCGGTACTTCTCTTCTTCATCTTCCAGGCAGATCACCTTCTGGTCAGTTTCTGTTCTGGCTGTTCCGTCAGCCTTGCGCATAGCTCCCTGAGCCTGTGCCCGGTATGTAACCCGGTCGATACGCTCACCATATGTTTCCTTTGGATTGAACTGGATACCGGCCGCCATAGCCATTTTGTTGAGCAATGGCTTAGATAAGGAAAACACATCTTCCCAGATATCCTTTCCTCTCTCATCCTGCCTCCCAGTCTTAACTGAGCCAACCTTGAAAATGTCTCCACTGTTTTCGCCCAGATCAACAGGAACCTCTTCTACATGGAATTTGTAGAATGGATTAAGTTGCACATCCGTTGCTGTCGGCACCAGCAGGTTATAATTTTTGTATGCCGTTATAACTTCCGGCAAGCTTCCTAAAACCTCTTTCATCTACTTGATAACCTCCTATTTTTGTGATAAAATGACGTTGACTTAAAAACAATGGGTCTCAAACCTGTTTTTAAAGTTCTGACTGGTCTTGGATAGGATCGTGGGTGCCGTCTACACTCCGCTTTCCCCTTATTATCCAAGGCCTTTTTAATATTCATCACCTCCTACGAGCCAGCTAAGGAAACAGAAGATGCCAAGTCCGATCATTCCGACCAGAAATGCCTCTGAACCAATTTCGTGGCTTCCTCTTTCGATATAAAGTCTCTGGGACAGTGCATTATAAAGCACTGTACTCACCAGAACCGGAACTACATATTTCATGACTTTTGCAGCAAGAATAATTCGTTTTTTCATTTTTGCTTTCTTTTTGGCACGATAGTATTTCTCATACTCTGCCTTATTGAATTCTCGCACCAGGGACAGATATACCCTTGTTTTGGAATCTTCTGTAACAAGCTTATATTCCATGTTTTTGCACACATCCGGCACTTCGCATACATTCATCTTCTCGCCTCCTTGTCAATGAGAATCAATTCCTTTGCGATAACACTCTGCAATGCCATTCTGTCCATTTCGTGCCAGCTGATCGGCACCGGGCTGTTATCCATAGCATTCAGGATCCGCTCTGCGGCCTGATGATATTTTTCAAGATCTTTTGCTGTCAGCATCTTTCCCTCCTATACTGCCAGTCGAAGCTGGCCATTTCTTTCTTCTTTCACCATTTTTTCGACAAATGCAGTTGCTTTTCTTTTCTTTCCATTTCGATCAGGCGTTCTTCATGGCAATTGCACCGTTCTCCCGGATCCAGATACGCTCCGCAATCCGGGCAGATTCTATAAAAAGCCATCGTATCCACTCCCTTCATTCAATCATGTATAATTTGTTAAATGCCTTTTTGGGGATTTTCCCTGACGGATATCCCTTAGCAAGCTGTCCATCGGCTATCAGGTCTGATCTAAGGGAACGTATCATGCGATATGCCGTATCCCTGCTCACACCCATCATTTCTCTGACCTCAGCGGCTGTATAGTAAGAACGTTCCGCAGATGTAAGCTTTTTGATTACACCGTTTGCATTTTCCATACCAAGCACCTCATTCCAGATTTCTCTCAATCCAATTTTTCAGATTCTGCGTGGTCTCATTTACTTCGTCTAATGTCTGAATGATTTTTTTCAGTTCCGGTTTTTCCTCTTCTGAGATAATTCCGTCTGCCGTAATATCAAGAAGTGATTCCTTTGCCTCGTTTATCTTCTTTAAAGAAGAAAGCATTCTCAGGCTGATTCTATCCAGTCCTGTATTCTCGATCTTCGGCATGTTCTTTCCAAGCGGGCACATCTCCCGGCAATAATTTCCTTTCAATTCCGGTGCCTTATAGCAATCAGCCATCAGAAGAACTTCCTCCTGATATGGTATCGTGCTCCCAAGCTCGATTCTGGCTAACCTTGTACGATCAATTCCTATTTCTTCCGCAGCACCTTCTCTGCTGCTCAGACGCTCATTTGACTTTGCCGCCTCATATCGTGCCTGGCAAAACATATTAGCCGCTGCTTTCGTAGCAAATTTCGACATTTTTCTCTCCTTCTATAAGCTGTATAATCAAGTTATGGTAATTAAATTGTGTACTCTGTATCGATATCCAGAGCCTTGCTGATTTTTTCAGCAAGTGCAGGTGCATACATTCTTCCATTTATGGTGGTTGTCACGTAGTTCCTGCACATCCCAACTTCACCGCACAATTCCGTGACAGACATATCTCTGTCGATTAAGGTTTTCTTTACTTCTTTGCACCATGGCGACAGTTTTCGTTTCAAAATATCACCTCCGTTTTCAACAAATGTTTATTACATTTGTTGTTTACATTTGTTTGCGATTGCATTAAAATAATCAGAAAGGAGTTATCATGGATAATTGGATTGATAATCTCAGAAGAATTGGACTTAAACGTTATGGTGACGAAAACCGCCGGATTCTTTCTGAATTATTAAGAAACGGTATTCCTGCCGGAAACACTGTTATGTCGGAAGCATCTGCTGAGGCTCTTATCATTGCTGTGGCGGCCATGATTGAAGAAAACAATAAAGCATTGCTCTCCGATTTATCGATGTAACTCTCTCTTTTTTTGTTTTGCATTAAACATTTGTTTATTACATTTTTAATAATAATTGGATATTTCCAATTTGTCAATACTTTTATTTGGATATTTCCAATTTTATTGAAGGGTAGGTTTCATGTTAGATAGAATCCTTGCATTAATAAAAGAAAACGGAATTACAGCTAAAAAGCTTACCTCTGATTTGGAAATTTCCAATTCTTCTGTTTCGGATTGGAAAAAGGGAAGTAAGCCTTCTTGTGATGTCGTTGTTAAACTAGCAAAATATTTCGGTGTATCAACTGACTATATATTGCTTGGTGAAAAATCCGCTTCTATATCCCAAGAGGATCAAGATATTTTAAAACTATTTCACCAGCTTCCGCATGATGCGCAGTTGGAATTTCGAGGTGAATTGAAGGGGTACATAAAATGTTTAAAACGGCAGGAAGAAGATACTGTCGAGCCTCTTAAGAAAGCAAAATAATAAGCTTCGAGTGGTACCGAAGCAAAAGGTGGGAATGACTATGAAAAAGAAGATGATTGCACTTACCTGCTCATTGATTTTTGCCAATACTATCCCTGTATTCGCAGCATCCGATTATGGCATTAATATCGATCAAAAATACGTTTCTGGAGATGCTTCCCAATTATCCGCTGCAATTTCCGAGTCGTTGAATGATATGGGTGTCAAAAAAAGTTTCCTC
>ENA-OQCO01000041-OQCO01000041.1-human-gut-metagenome-genome-assembly--contig:-NODE-41-length-63468-cov-6.577035_pt1 | contig 63468 bp, 67 predicted proteins | sample MGYA00242500_ERZ504582 | MGnify/ENA primary metagenome ERZ504582 (study PRJEB26092, sample SAMD00036346) | human gut metagenome | host: Homo sapiens | study: EMG produced TPA metagenomics assembly of... | reverse complement strand
AACAGCTCTTCTGGGAAAGATTATGAGTGATGCAGAAGATTCTGTTTTGTAGTAGGAAATATTGGAACTCCATATACATCAAAGGCACTGGAAATGAAAGATAGCTCCACAACAGTGGCCGAGATCAGCAGTTTCCAGCTGGAAACGATCGAAGAGTTTGCGCCGAAGGTAAGTGCAATCCTGAATATTACGGAAGACCATCTGAACAGACACCATACGATGGAAGAATATATCCGCGTCAAAGAACTAATCGTCAAAAATCAGACAGCAGAGGATTACTGTATCCTGAATTATGAAGATGAAGTGCTTCGTGAGTTTGGCAGACACATTGTTCCGAAAACTGTGTATTTTTCAAGCGTGAGAAAACTGGACGAGGGTATTTATCTGGATGGAGATCTGATCGTACTGAAAACAGCAGACGAAGAAATCCCTCTGGTACATACAGGAGAACTGAAACTTCTCGGACAGCACAATTTTGAGAATGTTATGGCGGCATCTGCAATGGCATATTATGCAGGTGTGTCTGTGGAAAATATCCGTAAGAGCATCTGTGCGTTCACAGCAGTAGAACACCGCATTGAATATGTCATGGAGAAAAATGGTGTTGCATATTATAATGATTCCAAGGGAACCAATCCTGATGCAGCAATAAAAGGAATCCAGGCAATGAACCGTCCGACGCTCCTGATCGGTGGTGGTTACGACAAAGGTTCCAGTTATGATGAGTGGCTGAATTCTTTTGACGGGAAGGTAAGATATCTGGTGCTGATCGGCCAGACGCGTGACAAGATCAAAGAGGCGGCAGAACGTCTTGGTGTCTGCCCATGCATTCTCTGTGAAAATCTTGAGGAGGCAGTAAAGATATGTGCCGAAAAAGCCAATCCTGGTGATGCGGTACTTCTTTCACCGGCATGTGCAAGCTGGGGACAGTTTGATAATTATGAACAGCGTGGAGACATGTTCAAAGAATATGTAAGAGCATTGTAATATAAGACCAGACTTCTGTGACGGAAGTCTGGTCTTTGCATATATTAACTGTAAGAGACTCTGTGGGAGTGGATCATTTGGATGAAATTCACGTGATTGGGGGAAACTGTCTTAAGGGCAGCATAACTGTGCAGGGATCAAAAAATACAGTACTTCCGATCATGGCTGCATCACTGCTTCAGAGGGAAATCTGTGTTCTGAGAGGCTGTCCGCGTATTCTTGATGTCTGTTATATGGAAGAAATCCTTCACATTCTGGGAGTCGTTACCTGGTGGAAGGGCCATGATCTGTATCTTGACTGCAGCAAAGTCTGTGGAATGGAAATTGCCTCGGAATATACAGGAAGAATGCGTTGTTCTGTGATTCTGCTGGGAGCACTTCTCGGTAGAAACCAAAGAGGTGTGATCGGTTATCCGGGCGGCTGCGTGATCGGAAAACGTCCGATAGATCTTCATCTGTATGCGCTGAAAAGTCTGGGTGCGATAATTTCAGAAAAAAACGGAAAAATTCAGGCAGATTGCAAAAAACTGAAAGGGCAGGAGATAAATTTTCCTGACAGAAGTGTAGGGGCCACGGAACAGGCACTGCTTGCAGCTGTTCTGGCTGAAGGAGAGACCGTACTCAGAAATTGTGCAAGAGAACCTGAGATTACATGGCTTTGCAGATTTCTGCAAAAGATGGGAGCACGGATCTGTCATGAGAAAGAAGGGTGCATCCGGGTTCAGGGAGTGACCTCTCTTCACGGGACAGAGATGCTGATACCGGCAGACCGGATCGTTACGGGAACATATCTTTGCGCGGCTGCAGCTTCGCGTGGATCAGTGACTGTGGAGAATGCACCTGAGGGAGAAATGGAGGCGTTCCTTGAAGTATATCGGAAAATGGGTGGACAATATGAATGGAAGAGTGGTAAACTAATAGCGAATGGAGCCGGAATACAATTTTCGGTTCCGTTTCTGGAAACAGAAGCTTATCCGGGATTCCCGACAGATCTTCAGTCACCACTGCTGGCAGTACTGACTACAGTTCCGGGAATAAGCCGTATAAGGGAGAATATATTTGAGAACCGGTTTAAGATATGCAGTGAACTTACAAAAATGGGGGCACACATAGAAGTTAGGGGAAGCGAAGTAAAGATCTGTGGAAGCAGACTAAAGGGATGCAGGCTGCGGGCAGAGGAACTGAGAGGTGGAGCAGCGCTGGTGATCGCGGCTCTTGCAGCAGATGGAGAATCTGTGATAGAGGGTGTTCCTTTTATCCGAAGAGGGTATGAAGACATTTGCAGAGACTTGAGGTACCTTCAGGCAGAAATCTATATGGAGGATATCTTATCGGTTTGAGTTAATATGAGTTCAGAGGATACAGGTATTAGTTTTTTATGAGAACATCCAATTACAGGAAATTTAAAATAACAAAAAAACAGGCGAAACTGGTCGGAGGAGCTGCTGCTGTTGCTGTTCTGGCCGGGATTATTTTTTTCTTTGCTTTTTTTCATGTATCAAAGGTGGAAGTGATGGAAAGTAACCACTATACAAAAGAAGAACTGAAGGAAATGGTTCTTACAGGAGCTTTTTCTTCTAATTCTGTTCTGGCACCGATCACGTGTTCAAAAAATAATGTGCAGGGTGTGCCATATATTGAAGGATATTCCGTCAGCAGATCCGGTCGGAACTCGATCGTGATCAGTGTCCGTGAGAAAAGTGTAGTGGGTTGTATCCCATATCTTGACAGCTATGTGTATTTTGATCGAAATGGAATGTTTGTAGAAGGCGACAAGACCAGGGATGAGTCTGTCCCCTATTTTGAGGGTATTCAGGTAAAAAAAGTTGTTATGAATGAAAAACTTCCGATTAAGGATGTTGTTCTAAATACTGCGGTTGCACTTTCTACGATTTTTGCAAAAATGATCTCCAGCCAGATTATATCCAGCTGGAGGATGATTCCACCATAGACCTTATTTATGGAGACATCACGGTAAAACTTGGAAAAGATAAATATCTGGAAGATAAAATGTCCAGAATGGTTGCGATTCTTCCACAGATTACGGGTGAGAAGGGGATCCTTCATATGGAGAATATCACAGAAAGTTCTAAAACAGTGACTTTTGAAAAAGAGGAAGAGGAAGTAACTGCAGAGAACTGGACCGGAGGTTATGATGAAAATGGTGATTATACCGGTGATGGTGAATACGATGAAAATGGCAATTATGTAGGAGCAAAACCAAAGACGGCACTTGATTATGCAAAAGAAAACTGGGTAGGCGGTTATGACGAAGAAGGCGATTATACAGGTTCCGGTGAATATGATGAAAATCTGAACTATGTTGGATCGGAGCCGACGCAGGAACTTCTGGACAGCTTTGGAGACTGGACAGGTGGATATAATGAATCCGGTGGCTTTGATGGTGTCAGCGAGTATGACAAAGATGGCAACTACGTGGGACCTATGCCGGATAATGACGGCACTTCTTCAGGTGATACTTCGGAGGAAGATTCAGAAGAAGACAGTTCTGATACGAATACAGATTCCTCGGATGAAGATACTGAGAGCTACAGTGATGAAGAGTCGGATGGCTGGGATCAGGGAGATACAGATGAGGAATCTTATGAGTGATGGAAATGGCGAATAATAGTGAAAAAAGTATAAAAAAACAAAAATAGTAGTTGATTAATTCGAAAAAAAAATATATGATATATCTATATGCAGCCTGATACGCTGATATCAGGTAAATAAAGGAGGAAGTACATTGTTAGAGATTATGTCAAATGAAGCTGAGTCCTCTGCAAAGATTATTGTAATCGGTGTAGGCGGGGCTGGTAATAATGCAGTTAACAGAATGGTGGAAGAAGCCATCGGAGGAGTTGAGTTTGTTGGTGTAAATACTGATAAACAGGCCCTGACACTTTGCAAAGCTCCAACAGTACTTCAGATTGGTGAAAAGATTACAAAAGGCCTTGGCGCCGGTGCACAGCCGGAAGTTGGTCAGAAGGCCGCTGAAGAGAGCATAGAAGAAGTAAAACAGTTGATCGAAGGCGCTGACATGGTATTTGTTACCTGTGGAATGGGTGGTGGTACCGGTACAGGTGCAGCTCCTGTTATTGCAGCAGCAGCTAAGGAAATGGGAATCCTGACCGTTGGCGTTGTAACAAAACCTTTCCGTTTTGAAGCAAAAACACGTATGAACAATGCTCTTACAGGAATCGAGAATCTGAAGAAAGCTGTTGATACATTGATCGTTATCCCGAACGATAAACTGCTCGAGATCGTAGACCGTCGTACAACTATGCCGGAAGCACTTCGCAAAGCTGATGAGGTTCTGCAGCAGGCTGTCCAGGGAATTACAGACCTGATCAATCTGCCGGCACTGATCAACCTTGACTTCGCGGATGTTCAGACAGTTATGACAGATAAAGGAATCGCACATATCGGTATTGGTGAGGCCAGAGGAGATGACAAGGCTATGGAAGCTGTTCAGCAGGCTGTATCCTCTCCGCTGCTTGAGACAACCATCAAAGGTGCTACTCATGTGATCATCAATATTTCCGGAGATATTTCTCTTATGGATGCAAATGATGCAGCAAGCTATGTACAGGAGCTGACAGGTGAAGATACAAACATCATCTTTGGTGCTATGTATGATGATTCTGTTGCAGACTATGCTAAGATCACAGTTATTGCAACCGGATTATCCGATACAGCTGCAAAGACCACTCCATTTGGTACAAGAAGCAATACAACACCATTTGGTGTACGTAAACCGGCAGCAGGTACATCTGCACCGTCTTCCAGTACAATGTCCATGCCAAGCTTCAGTCTGCCGACTATGAACAATGGTTCTTATACAGGCAAAGTTCCGACCAGCACAGTACAGAAGAAAGATATCCAGATTCCGGATTTCCTGAGAAACAGATAGGAAGCGATAGGATCAGAAACTGAATGATTCAGACATAAAAAAGACGCTGTTTGATGCAGCGTCTTTTTGAGCGTCAGGATCAGCATTTGCAGGAGAAGGCATTACATTTTGTTTCGTTACATCCGTCTGTGCTGCATCCGGCCACATCAATGGCAGAAGCCGTACATTTGTGCTGATCGTTATAGGTACATTCCTGAGCTTTACAGTTGATGTTGATTTTTTCACAGCCGCAGTGATGAGCTTTGCTGTTTGTCATACCGGCAGTCGCGCGGTCACGAAAACTTCCACAGTTTGTTTCATCTGCACGATGAGCATTATCTCCTGTAATCTCAATATCGCCTCTGGAACAGAGCTCATTTTCATTGTAAAGACATTTTGTGGCACTACATTTCAGAATTGTCATAATAGAAGCCTCCTTCTTATATAATGATATGATTATGCATAACAGCAAACGTCATGCAGGAATAGTATGCGCTGAAAAAATAAAAATATGTATAAAAAATAACTTGACATTATATAAAAGACATGATATCTTTTTAAAGTACGTGGAAAACAAAGCAGAGTTTCACTCTCACCTCAGCGCATATAATGCGACTCAGGTTGATATATCGCAGCAGGCTGATCTACAGAGATCGGGGAATGCACAGAGATAAAAATGAAAAAGAGATTTCATTTGGTTATCCCTGGATATAGCAGAGTGTGGAAACTGTCCATACTCTTTTTTGTTTTCATAAGACAGGGTGGAGTTACTGTTCCTATACAGTAGCTGAGAGATTCAGGTTTATCATTTATTTAAATGTATGGAGGTGTACTACAATTAGCAATTTAATGATTAACGAACAGATCAGAGACAAAGAGGTACGTTTGATCGGACCGGATGGAGCACAGCTTGGAATCGTTTCTTCAAGAGAAGCATTTGCAAAGGCTCAGGAAGCCGGACTTGATCTTGTTAAAATCGCACCGCAGGCAAAGCCGCCGGTTTGTAAAATTATCGACTACGGCAAGTATCGTTATGAGCTCTCCCGTAAGGAAAAAGAAGCTAAGAAAAAACAGAAGACAATTGACATCAAGGAAGTACGTCTTTCTCCAAACATTGATACCAATGACCTGAAGACGAAGGTCAATGCAGCAAGAAAATTTCTTTCTAAAGGAGACCGTGTTAAGGTTACATTACGTTTCCGTGGAAGAGAAATGGCACATATGGCAAGCAGCAAACATGTACTTGATGATTTTGCAGAACATCTTGCAGATGTGGCAGTTGTTGAGAAAGCCCCTAAGATTGAAGGCAGAAGCATGACAATGTTTCTCAGCGAAAAGCGTTAAGCAGTTATCACAGACAGCGTGTTTTGGCACGTGTTCTTGATAATAAGAAATAAAAAACAGTACCACGAATTAAGGAGGAAATAATTATGCCTAAGATTAAAACTTGTAGAGCAGCAGCAAAACGTTTCAAAAAAACCGGAACCGGAAAAATCATGAGAAATAAAGCTTATAAGAGCCATATCTTAACAAAGAAATCTCAGAAGAGAAAGAGAAATCTGAGAAAAGCTACTGTTGTTGATTCTACAAACCTTAAGAACATTAAGAAAGCACTGCCTTATTTATAATAATAAGCAGCAGATGATATTGGAAGACGAACAGGAGGAAATAAGAAATGGCAAGAATTAAAGGCGGATTAAACGCAAAGAAAAGACATAACCGTACATTAAAACTGGCAAAGGGCTACAGAGGAGCTCGTTCCAAACAGTATAGAGTAGCAAAACAGTCTGTAATGAGAGCACTTGCAAGCTCCTATGCAGGACGTAAACAGAAAAAACGTCAGTTCAGACAGCTTTGGATCGCTCGTATCAACGCAGCTGCAAGAATGAATGGACTTTCCTACAGCAAAATGATGCATGGTCTGAAAGTTGCAAACATCGACATCAACAGAAAGATGCTTGCTGAACTTGCAGTAAACGACGCAGAAGGATTTGCAGCACTTGCTGAAATCGCTAAAAAAGCAGTAGCATAAGTTGTAAAATTATGGAGACCGTGGAGTTCTTTATTGAACCACGGTCTTTTTTTGAACCTAATGTCCGTTTGAGGACAACAAGAGTTCTCGAGAAAAACACAAAATATTAAATAAATCTAAAATTTCTGCTTGCAATCGTGATAAGTGAATGCTATAATCAACTACATTAAAGCTTTAGCAAATGAAAGTAAAGCTAGCTGAAGTATAAGATAGGAGGATCTTATTATGAAAAATATGAAAAAAGTACTTGCTGTAACAGCAGCAGTAGCTATGACAGCAGCAATGATGCCGACGGCTGTATTTGCGGATGATGCGGAGACATTCAAGATCGGTGTAATCGGACCTATGACAGGTGACAACGCACAGTATGGTCTTGGTGTATACCACGCAGCACAGGTTGCAGCAGAAGAAATCAACGCAAACGGTGGATTCAACGGATACAACGTAGAAATTCTTGACGCAGGTGATGATCAGGCTGACCCGGAGAAGGCAGTAAATGCATACAATGACCTTCTTGACAAAGGAATGCAGATGCTTTGCGGAACTGTAACATCCGGTTCCTGTATTGCAGTCGGAGCAGAAGCAGCAGAAAGCACATTCATGTTTACACCATCTGCAACAGCAGTGGACAGTATCACAGCAGGAAGCAACGAATTCCGTATGTGCTTCACAGACCCTGCACAGGGAACAAAATCTGCACAGTACATCGGTGAGCATAGTCTTGCTACAAAGGTAGCAGTTCTCTATGATTCATCCGCAGACTACAACTCAGGTATCAACGATGCGTTCGTTGCAGCAGCAGAAGAAAACGGTCTGGAAATTGTAGCTGATGAAGCATACACAGCAGACAGCAACACAGACTTCTCTGTACAGCTTAAGAAAATCAAAGACAGCGGCGCAGAACTTCTGTTCCTTCCTAACTACTATGCAGACAATGCTCTGATTCTTCAGCAGGCACATGATGCAGGTATGGACGACGTTAAGAAATTCGGTGTAGACGGTATGGACGGTATTCTTGGAGTAGAAAACTTCGATACATCTCTTGCAGAAGGCGTTATGCTTCTGACACCATTCTCTGCTACATCAGAAGATGAGAAATCTCAGGCATTCGTTAAAGCATACGAAGATGCTAACAAAGATGAGGTTCCGAACCAGTTCGCAGCAGATACATATGATGTAATCTATGCAATGAAAGCAGCAGCAGATGCAGCTGAGATCACACCGGATATGTCCAACGAAGACATCAGCGCAGCTATGTCTGAGGCAATGCTGAGTGTAGAGCTTGATGGTCTTACAGGTAAAGCAAAATGGACAGAAGACGGCGAGTGCGATAAAGAGCCAAAAGCTTTCGAAATCCAGGACGGCGCTTACGTAGAAATGGAATAATCAGATTAAAATAATGTAATCAGAGGACGGGGGACGGTTGCCTGTTATCACAGGGCCGTTCCCCTTTCTTGAGCTAATATGACAACTATTTAAAGAGGTGCATTATGAGTTTTTTATCCTATTTAAAAGATGGAATCAGCCTGGGCAGTATCTATGCGATCATTGCCCTGGGGTATACAATGGTATACGGTATCGCTAAAATGCTGAACTTCGCTCATGGTGATGTCATCATGGTCGGTGCATATGTGATCCTTACCGCTGTTACCAGAGGAGGCATGTCTCCGGTGCTGGCTGTTGCACTTTCTGTAATCTTCTGTACCGTTCTTGGTATGGTGATCGAGAAAGTAGCGTACAGCCCGCTTCGTAAGGCGTCATCCAACCTGGCTGTACTGATCACAGCGATTGGTGTCAGCTATTTGCTTCAGAATCTGGCACTTTTGATTTTCGGTGCAGATGCCAAGAGTTTTGTAACTGTTATTGATGTACCGTCGGTGTCTTTATTTGACGGACAGCTTGTTATTAAGGGAATTACGATCGTAACAATCCTGAGTTGTATTGTGATTATGGCCGGTCTGATGCTTTTTGTACAGAAGACAAAACCAGGACGTGCCATGCAGGCCGTTTCTGAAGACCGTGACGCAGCACAGCTCATGGGTGTCAATGTCAATGCGACAATTTCGATGACATTTGCAATCGGTTCCGGACTTGCAGCAATTGCCGGACTTCTTCTCTGTCAGACCTACCCGACACTGACTCCATATACAGGCGCCATGCCTGGTATTAAGGCATTCGTAGCAGCCGTATTTGGTGGTATCGGATCCATTCCGGGAGCCATGGTCGGCGGTATTCTTCTCGGCGTGATCGAGATCTTCGGTAAAGCCTATATCTCTTCTCAGGTTGCAGATGCGATCTGTTTTGCGGTTCTGATCGTGGTACTTCTTGTAAAACCTACCGGACTGTTCGGAAAGAACATCCAGGAGAAAGTATAAGGGGTGGTCAGAATGAAAAAAACAATGAACAAAACAACAAAAAACAATTTTATCAACTATGGAATTGTAATCGCAATTTTTGTGATCGTAGAGATCCTTTCCGGAACAGGAAACCTCTCAAGACTTCTTACAGGTCTGCTGGTTCCGCTTTGCGTTTATACGATTGCGGCAATCTCTCTGAACCTGGTTGTAGGTTTTTCCGGTGAGCTGAGCCTTGGCCATGCAGGATTCATGTGCGTTGGTGCATATTCCAGTGCATTATTTTCTCACATTGCAAGTGATATCCCGCAGGTGCCGAGATTTATCCTTGCAATTCTGATCGGTGCAGCAGTAGCAGCAGTGTTTGGTGTGATCATCGGTATCCCGGTACTTCGCCTTCGTGGTGACTACCTCGCAATCGTAACGCTGGCATTCGGCGAGATTATCAAAAACCTGATCAATATCCTGTATGTCGGTTTTGATGAAAACGGACTTCATGTTGCAACAAGTTCTGCAAATCTCAAGCTTGCAGCAGGCGGCAAACAGATCCTCAAAGGTGCACTTGGTATTTCAGGAACAGGTGCTCTTTATAAAGACGTAAAGCATTATTTCTTCCCGATCGGAATCATTCTGGTATTGCTTACGCTGTTTATCGTACAGAACCTGGTAAACTCTAGAAGCGGACGTGCGATCATGGCAACCAGAGATAACCGTATTGCGGCAGAATCTGTAGGTATTGATGTGACGAAGTTCAAACTTCTTGCATTTACTATTTCAGCAGCTCTTGCAGGTGTTGCAGGCGTACTGTATGCACATAACCTTTCTATGTTAAAGGTATCCGGATTTGACTACAATATGTCTATCCTGATTCTGGTATATGTCGTGCTTGGTGGAATCGGAAACTTAAGAGGTTCTATGATCGCAACGATCATTCTCTATGCACTTCCGGAACTTCTCCGTGGATTTGCAAACTACCGTATGCTGATCTATGCGATTGTCCTGATCGTTATGATGCTCTTTAACTGGGCACCGGCAGCAAGAAACTGGAGAGCTCGTACCATGGAAAAAATCAGAGGCACTAAGAACAAAAAGGAGGCAGCTTAACTATGGCAATGTTAGAGGTAAATCATCTGGCTATCCAGTTCGGCGGTCTTCGTGCGGTTGACGGATTTAACGTATCCATCGAAAAAGGTCAGCTGTATGGTCTGATCGGACCGAACGGTGCCGGTAAAACAACAATTTTCAACCTTCTTACAGGTGTGTACAAACCGACAGAAGGTATCATCAAGCTTGACGGACAGGATATCACAGGAAAGAGTACGATCGAGATCAACAAAGCAGGTATCGCACGTACTTTCCAGAACATCCGTCTGTTTAAGGATATGCCGGTTCTTGACAATGTTAAGGTCGGACTTCACAATCATCATTCTTATTCTACACTGACCGGAATCTTAAGACTTCCGAAATATCACAAAGTAGAAAAAGAAATGAACGAAAAAGCAATGGAGATCCTTAAGGTATTTGACCTCGACAAAGAAGCCGATACACTTGCAGGAAACCTTCCATATGGTAAGCAGCGTAAGCTCGAGATCGCCAGGGCACTGGCTACCAATCCGAAGCTTCTTCTTCTGGATGAGCCGGCAGCAGGTATGAACCCGAATGAAACACAGGAACTGATGGATACCATCCGTTTTGTACAGAAACATTTTGATATGACCATTCTTCTGATCGAGCATGATATGAAACTGGTTGGAGGTATCTGTGAAGAGGTAACCGTACTGAACTTCGGACAGGTGCTTGCGCAGGGTGAGACATCCAAAGTTCTGAAGGATCCGGCTGTTATCACCGCATATCTGGGAGAATAAGGAGGAAGATCAAATGTCAATGTTGGAAGTAAAAGATCTCCAGGTTTATTATGGCGTGATTCAGGCATTGAAGGGAATTTCCTTTCATGTAGAACAGGGAGAAGTTATTGCACTGATCGGTGCAAACGGTGCTGGTAAGACCACGACCTTACAGACACTGACCGGAATCATCCCGGCAAAAGCAGGAAGTATTATTTACGAAGGTAAAAATCTTACCAAGACACCGGCACATAAGATCGTTGAGATGGGTATGGCTCATGTGCCGGAAGGAAGACGAGTATTTGCAGATATGTCTGTATATGAAAATCTTCTGATGGGTGCTTATACAAGAAAAGACAAGAACGAGATCGCTCAGAGCCTGGAAATGGTATACAAAAGATTTCCTCGTCTGAAAGAACGTACAGGACAGCGTGCAGGTACACTCTCCGGTGGAGAGCAGCAGATGCTCGCAATGGGACGTGCGCTGATGAGCAAACCGAAGATCATTCTGATGGATGAGCCTTCGATGGGGCTGTCACCGATCTTTGTAAATGAGATCTTTGATATTATCAAAGAAGTAAGTGAGAGTGGAACAACGGTTCTGCTTGTTGAGCAGAATGCGAAGAAAGCCCTTTCTATTGCTGACAGAGCGTATGTCCTTGAAACAGGAAGCATCACTCTGGAAGGCAAAGCAGATGATCTGCTTCATGATGAATCTGTCCAGAAAGCATATCTGGGAGAATAAGGAGGAAATCGGTATGAATCAGGTTGTAATCACAATCGCAAGACAGTATGGAAGTGGCGGTCGCACCGTTGGTAAAATGCTGGCAGAGCGTCTGGGAATCTCTTTTTATGATAAGCAGATTATCCAGATGGCGTCTGATGAGAGCGGAATTGATGTAAGACTTTTCGGTAAAGTAGAAGAGGGAGATAAGGTAAAGGGTTCTCTTTTTGGAAATAAAGAAAGCATTTACAAAGGAAATCTGCATCAGCCGGGAAGTAAGGAATTCATTTCAGACGAAAATCTTTTCAACTATCAGGCAAAAGTGGTCAATGATCTTGCAGAAAAAGAATCCTATGTAATTGTCGGACGATGTGTCAATTATGTTTTCAAGGACAGACCGAATACATTGCGTGTATTCATTCATGCACCATGGGAGTTCCGTGTAGAGCAGGCATCTCAGAAGATCTCCGGATCAAGAGAGGATGTCGAGAAATTCCTTCTCAAAGATGATAAGCGTAAACAGGATTATTATCGTAAATTTGCAGGTGGTCAGTGGAGTGATGCCACGAATTATGATCTCTGTCTGAACAGTGGAAAACTCGGATTTGACAAATGTGTGGATGCAATTGAACACAGCTGAAGATCATGCTTGGTAAATAAAATACAGAACCATTACAGAGCACTGAGGGCTTTTTGCGAGCCCCGGTGCTTTTTTTCTGCCACTTTTCATATACTGAACAGAAGGATAGGTATGTCTGGGATTTGAAACCGGAATATGAAAAAAAGAAAAGCAGGAATTGGGATATTTGTGATCGTACTGATCATAACTGCGGTGCGAGTAAAAAGTATGGACTCGCACCGTATTTCAGGCAGAATCCTGGCTGAAAATATAGCAGGTCCGGGGATGCTGCGGCTGGTGGAGCAATCCATGCAGGCCCAGGCACGAAAAACATCGGTTACGGAAATAGCTGTGAAAGAACGGAAGCATCCGCAAGCGGCACTGACATTTGATGACGGACCGGATATCAGGTATACACCACTTCTTCTGGATGGTCTGAAAGAGCGGAATGTCAGAGTTTCTTTTTTTCTTCTTGGAGAGAAGGTTGAACAGTATCCGGAACTTGTAGAACGGATGCAGAAAGAAGGGCATCTGGTAGGAAACCATACTTATCATCATGTACAGCTGAATAAACTGAATGAGACGAAGGCAAGGGAAGAAATCCTGAAAACAAATAATCTGATCTATGAGACAACAGGTGTTTATCCACTGTACCTGCGCCCGCCGTTTGGTGCCTGGAAGAAAAATCTGGAACTATGTGTGGAGATGCTTCCAGTATTCTGGACGATCGATACACTGGACTGGAAGGTGCAGAATACAGAAAAAATCGTTCGTACAGTGCAGGAACAGATAGAGGATGGCGCGATCATTCTGATGCATGATGAATATGATACTTCTGTTGAAGCGGCGCTGCAGGTTGTCGATGAACTGAAAAATCAGGGATATGAGCTTGTAACAGTAGACCAGCTAATCCTGCCATAGAGCAGGGACAAAACAGCTGTTTGGTTTTGATTGCTTTTTTTCAGGAATTTCGTTATACTGTAAAGCAGAGACCGGCATAAGCCGGAGAAGAAGAAAGAAACAAAGGAGCTGTGCATATGGGACGTTTTTTCAGTATGGACAATAAGTTTTTTACATTTATGAATAAGGTGGCAGATCTTTGTATTTTGAATATCATCTGTCTGGTCTGCTGTATTCCGATCGTTACTGCCGGAGCATCTATTACGGCTATGTATTATGTGACACTGAAGATGGTCCGGAATGAGGAAGCTTATATTGTTCGGAGCTTTTTTAAATCTTTTAAAGATAATTTCAAACAGGCGACAATTATTAATCTGATCATGATCGCCGTTGGTGCGGTTCTTTATCTGGATCTGAATGTTGCCAAAAATATGCCTGGAAGTGCCGGTCAGATTTTTCATGTGATCTTTATGGCATTTGTGATCATATATTATGTACTGTTTTTATATGTTTATCCGATTCTTGCCAGGTTTTACAATACGATCCGTAATACGATCAAAAATGCACTGTTCATGGCAATCCGCCATCTTCCGTATACAGTTGTCATGGTACTGATCGGACTTTGTCCGCTGCTGTTGTTATTTATAGGCTCTTATCAGATACAGTCCACGTTGTTTGGTCTGTTTCTGGTCATGGGATTCGGAGTGATCGCGTACTGTAATTCCTTCTTCCTTGTAAAAATATTTGATCATTATATGCCGAAGGAAGAAAATGAAGAACAGAAAAGCGAAGGCACAGAAGTATGAATACAGATGCGGTGACACAGCAGAAGAACTGGAATGGAAAGCCGTATCATTCGCTGGATCATATGCTTCGGGAAAGGTTCGGAGAAAAAGTTTATAAGGTGACTCTGAATGGAGGGATGTCCTGTCCCAACCGGGATGGTAAGCTTGGCAGCAGAGGCTGTATTTTCTGTAGTGCCGGTGGAAGTGGGGATTTTGCCGCAGATGCAGAGCTGTCTGTAACAGAACAGATCGACAGTCAGATCGCATTGCTTTCTGCAAAGCGGCCGATCCATAAATATATTGCTTATTTTCAGGCATATACCAATACGTATGCACCGGTGGAATACCTGCGGAAAATCTTTACAGAAGCGCTTGCGCATCCGTCGGTGGTCGCATTATCCATCGGAACGAGACCGGATTGTCTTGGTGAGGATGTACTGGATCTTTTGAATGAACTGAACCAGAGGAAACCGGTATGGGTAGAACTTGGACTTCAGACGATGCATGAGCGTACCGCTGCCTATATTCGACGAGGATATCCGCTTTCCTGTTTTGAAGATGCAGTACAGAATTTACGGAAGCGCCAGATTGAGGTGATCGTGCATACGATACTGGGACTGCCGGGAGAATCAGAAAAAGACATTCTGGAGACAATGCAGTATCTGAATGGACAGGATATTCAGGGAATTAAACTGCAGCTTCTGCATGTGCTGAAGGGAACCGATCTGGCAGAGGATTACCTGGCCGGGAAATTCCGAGTCTACGAAAGAGAAGAATATCTGAATTTACTGATAGATTGTCTGGAATATCTGGATCCGTCAATCGTTATTCACAGAATGACGGGAGATGGACCGGAGAAGCTGCTTATTGCACCATTGTGGGCAAGCCGGAAGCGGGAAGTTCTGAATCTTCTTCATCACGAAATGAAGGTTCGTAACAGCTGGCAGGGCAAACAGCTGCAATAAGAAGCGAGAAGCCTGACTTGTGTGAGAAAGAGGTGATTGAAATGGCAGAACCATTTACAACTTATAAACTGATCGTTTTATATATGGCGAAACATTCAAAAGAAACACTGACAAATTCTCAGATTTCAGAATTTATACTGGACAGAGATTACACAGATTATTTCCAGCTTCAGAAAGTACTTTCTGAACTGGTAGAAACAGAGCTTCTGAGAAAGCGAACAATTTCCAACAGTTCCTATTATGAGATTACGGAAGAGGGAAAAAAGACACTTTCTTATTTTGAAAAAGAACTGTCGGGTGAGATTAAGAACGAAGTAAAAGATTATTTGCAGACGCATGGCGGACAGGTGCAGGAACGTATCCTGACACCGGCAGATTATTATACGACACCACAGGGAAATTATGCAGTGCGCTGCCAGATCATTGAAAAAGATACGACAGTGCTGGATCTGACACTGGCAGCACCGGGCCGGGAAGCAGCACAGGCGATGTGCCACAGCTGGGCTAAGAAATCACAGGATATTTATGGAATGCTGATGGGAGAACTGATTTAATCAGTTCTCCCTTTTATCTTTTGTAGATGTTCTTTTATCGTTTTTTCGTAGCCAAGATCACCTGGTTCATAGAAATGAGAACCTTCAATCTCTGAAGGAAGATATTGCTGTTCGACATAGTGATCTGGATAATCGTGGGCATATTTGTAGCCGATTCCCTTGCCGAGTTTTTCATGACCACCGTAGTGAGCATCCTGCAGATGGACTGGAACAGTTGTCTGTGTGTGTTTCACAGAATCCATGGCGGCAAAAATGGCATTGACAGCGGCATTACTCTTTGGAGCACATGCCATATAAGTGACTGCCTGAGAAAGGATGATCTGTGATTCCGGCATGCCGACACGTTCAACAGCCTGTGCGGCAGCAACGGCGACCTGCAATGCCTGTGGATCTGCATTTCCGATATCCTCTGAGGCGAGGATCATGATACGTCGGGCGATGAATTTGACATCTTCTCCGGCGTAGAGCATCTTGGCAAGATAGTAGACTGCTGCATCAGGATCGGAACCACGCATACTTTTGATAAAGGCGGATATGATATCGTAGTGATTGTCACCTTTTTTGTCGTACTTGATGACTCGTTTCTGAATACATTCAGACGCAACATCCAGTGTCAGATGAATAGAACCATCTTCGCTTTTGGGGGTAGTAAGGATACCAAGTTCTACCGCATTCAGGGCACTGCGGGCATCACCGCCTGCCATATCAGCCAGAAATCCCAGGGCATCGTCATCAATTACGGCGCCATAATTTCCCATGCCTTTATCGCAGTCATTTACGGCTCTGAGGATCAGCGTGCGGATATTTTCATTACTGAGAGGTTTCAGTTCAAAAATGATGGAGCGGGAAAGGAGAGCTCCATTTACTTCGAAATAAGGATTTTCAGTAGTTGCACCGATCAGAATGATCGTACCGTCCTCAACAAATGGAAGCAGGTAATCCTGCTGGCCTTTGTTGAAACGGTGAATCTCATCAATGAAAAGAATCGTTTTTTTGCCATACATGCCAAGACGGTCCTGTGCCTCTTTTACGACTTCTTCCATGTCTTTCTTACCGGCGACTGTCGCATTGATCTGGGTAAAACTTGCACTGGTAGTATTTGCGATTACCTTGGCAAGGGTAGTCTTTCCGGTTCCGGGAGGTCCATAGAAAATAACAGAAGTCAGCTTGTCAGCTTTGATCGCACGGTACAGTAATTTATCTTTGCCAACGATGTGCTCCTGCCCGACGACTTCATCCAGCGTAGTCGGACGAAGCCGGGAAGCCAGTGGAGATTCGCGGTCAAGTGTTTTTGATTTCGCATATTCAAATAAATCCATAGCAGATGCTCCATTCTGAATCAAAAATTATAAAACACGTACATTTGTTCTTAAGTATACTTGATTCATCAGAAAAAAACAACTACAATTAATGCGTCAAAATAGTCCTTGCTTTTCACATGTTAAAGTGTTAAAATACCATGTATATGAAACAGTACAAACAATGTAACTAAAGGAGCAGGGATTATGGGTAAAAAAATCAGAACAGAAGAGGTTGATCATTTATTTGAAGCAATCCTTTGTCTGAAGAATAAAGAAGAATGTTATACATTTTTTGAGGATGTATGTACGATCAATGAACTTCTTTCTCTGTCACAGCGTTTTGAAGTTGCGAAGATGCTGACAGACAAACGCACATATCTGGATATTTCCGAAAAAACAGGTGCGTCTACAGCTACGATCAGCCGTGTGAACCGTTCTCTCAACTACGGAAATGACGGATATGAGATGGTCTTTTCCAGAATGAAAGAAAAAGAAACCGCAGGAAAGACAGAAGAATAAAGAAATACAGGGAAAAGGAACAGGCAATGGAATAATCCAAAGGTCTGTTCCTTTTTTGTTGCTGTGAGAAATTACTTTTGTTTTGTGGTCATATATGTATAGACATCCGCAGAGATTTTTTTGATCGTATTCTGTGCACTGGAATTATTCTTGATATTATTGGAGAGTACACAGAGCACATATGGATGCTCTTTGTCAAAGACAATGGCAATATCGTTTTCGACAACACCGAGTTTTCCGGAATCTGAAAGTTCTCCGGTTTTGTTGGCAGTTGCGGTGCCGGAAGGAACACCTGCCGGAATCTTGGCTGTCTTTGTCTGGCTCGTAAGGAGCGCAAGCATTTCGGCAGATGCTTCTGCATTTACCAGAGAACTGTTGTAAATATCAGAGAGCAGTCGGCAGCAGTCGGAAGCACTTGTGTAATTGTCATCGGTTGGATCAGAAGCCAGGAACTCGCGGCCAAGATGCGTGGAGGTGTAGTTCCGCTCCTGACAGAACTCATTGACAATAGCAGCTCCTGTCTGAAAATCGCCTCCACCGAGCTTGCGGACCAGTTCGTTGGCAGAGTCATTGTCACTGACTGTGATCATACTGGTGAGGAGAGGTTTCAGAGTACTTTCATAATCGGATGAAACTGTAGTTCCTTCATCTGGATATATCAGTTTGTCATAAACAGCGGCCATGATAAATGCTTTGATAACACTGGCAGACTGCATGGACTGTTCGGCATTGACTGTGCTGTAGGCCTGCGTCTTCAGATCCATAGCTGCGATTGCCCAGAGTTCTCCCTGTTGTTCAAGCGGATCCGTATAGTTCTTTTCCAGCTGTGAGGTGAGATCAGCGAGGTGTTCTCCGACAGTAGTAATAGCCGGTTCGACAGTATTGAAATATGCATCGATTCCATCGGCAATTCCCCTTGCCATAGTTTCGTGATTTGCGGAATTGGTAATGTAAAGATCATCATTCTGGTTACTCATAAATCCCATTTCGAGGATGGCAACCGGAACTGTACTCCAGTTGGTACCAGTCATATTGTCGGCAGAGATGACGCCTTTGTTTGCAAGGCCGGTGGCATTGCAGTAACTGTCGATGATACAGGATGCAAGCGTATTACTTTTTTCGATGATTTCCTTGTCCAGATACTGATTGGAACTGGTGGGTGCCATGGTAAGAGCACCGGCAGCAGAAGCATTGTTGTCACTGTTTGCATGAATGCGGACCGTGATATCGGCGCCGGATTCTGTGGCGAATTCTGCACGTTCTTTGTTGCTGATGGCCTTGTCGTTATCCTCGCGGGTCATGACAACCTTGTACCCACGAGAAGTCAGTTCTTTTTCAAGGACAAGAGAAACTTCAAGGTTGACTTCATATTCCGGAACCTTGGAGTAGTTACCGGTAGTACCGGTCGTAGCTTTATTTTTGGTCTGAGATGAACCTGGAGCCATAGGTTCCTGTGTACTCATGTCTACCCAGCTTCCCTGATGTCCCGGATCAATACAGACGGTAAACTGTCTGGAACCGGAAGACGGAGTTGAAGCCGTGTTTGCGGCAGACCAGTCCATGCCTGAGGAAGAACCGGAAGGACTCAAAGTACCTTCGGAGTCATCTGAAGAATCGACATCGGCTTCAGTATTGGCAGAAGCATTTGGAGAAGCCGAAGATGGAGCCTTGATCATGGCCTGTCCCTGTTCGCTTTCATAGGTGGTTTCCGCAGAAGCCCAGATCGTGGCAGGAAGCAGTAAAAGCAGACATCCGGCAAGAAAAACAGATAATAGTTTGCGCATGAATATATATCCTCCCGAGAAATTTTATTTTACAGAAAGTTGTTTCCTATATGATAAACTATAATAAAAAATTTGACAAGAACAGTTCGGTGTCGTATCTGCTCGAAGACTTGTCACGGGGAGCAAAAACTAAATACAAAGGAGGGCAACATTATGAAGAAGAGATTTTCCACAATGCAGAGGTCAGGAGTCCTGAAACGTATTTTCACATGTGTGATCGCACTTGCACTTGTTATGCCGATGACGGTGCAGACAGGATGGGCGGCCACCACTTCCTACACAGTTACAGTAGCGGATGGCTATCTGGCACTTCGTAATGCAAAGGCTTATGATGACAAGAATGAGATCGGTAAGCTTTATACAGGTGATACCGTTGATGTGACAGATTCCAGTGGAAGCACCTACTGGTATGTATATGCATCACGACTCAAGAAATCCGGATATGTAAATCGCAGATATCTGGCGAATTCTTCAAGTGAACGTTATGTAAGTGTCAAGAGTGGATATCTGGCGCTTCGTAATGCCAAGGCGTTTAAATCGTCCAATGAAGTTGCAGAACTTTATACAGGAGATAAGGTACAGATTGCGGATGCCAGTGACAGTACCTACTGGCTGGTATATGTACCGGGACTTGGAAAGGGCGGATATGTAAACAAAGATTATCTGGTAAAAAATAAAGACAATACAGCATCTGCGGTTGTTACAAAGACAGTGAAAGTCAAGAGTGGCTATCTGGCACTTCGTAATGCAAAAGCGTATGATGATGCAAATGAGATCGGACAGTTGAATAACGGCGATACCGTTCAGGTCCAGGATTCCAGTGGAAGTACTTACTGGTATGTATATTCTTCCAGACTTGGAAAGAGCGGCTATGTAAATAAAAATTACCTGCAGTGATGCAGGTAATTTTTACGTAATACAGGATCAGTACTTCTGATGCTGTATTATTTTTTCTTATGTTTTGTGTCTGTATCCGTGGAAGCACGGAGTTCGTCGATCATCTGCTCGATCAGCATTTTTTTTACGTAAACATCAAAGCTGAGAAGACAGATGAAAGAAAATAATTTCAGGAAATCCCTGTCTTCTTCCGGTGCATTCTCAAAAGTTCCCTGAGCAATTTCATAGCGTTCCAGAAGCTCCTTCTGAAGAGATTCAATCTGTCCTTTTTCCATACTGAATACTTCGTTGTAGATAGCAGTGAGATCCATATCATCCATAGATTTGAAATATTTATCGGTCAGTGGTCCGAGCAGAGTCTGGATATCGCTGATCGATAAAATATTTTTGAAATAGTAGATAAAGATCAGAACCAGCAGGTGTTCTTTTGAATAGCGCTTCTTCTCAGGAGAAGGAAGCAGATTATTCTTGGCATAATTATTGATCATGGTCTTTGTAAGAATCTTGTCATCTTCATAGCGTTTGGAATGAGCAAGCTGTGCTTCCATAAAAGTAGTGACCTGATCCATATAAAGATCTATATTGGGAATATCCTCTGGTTTTACATAACCGATTCTGGAAACACGATCCAGAATATTACGGATCATGGAGTCTGTATTAACTGACATAAATTCATCTCCTTTGCCTGAAATAAAGGCAGAATGGTATTTCTAATACCTGCACGCTCTATTATATAGTTTTAAATACTACTTGTAAATGGTTTTTGCAAATGATTTTAAAATTCCTTTACCCCATACCAGGTTTCATGTATAATTAAAAAGATAGCAAGAAAACATCAGTTCGAAATATGTAACCACAAAGAAACAGGAGATAATTGATGAATACAATTTATGATACATTGAATGACCGACAGAAAGAAGCTGTTCTGCATACAGATGGACCACTTCTGATTCTTGCAGGAGCCGGCTCAGGAAAGACCAGAGTACTGACACACAGGATTGCTTATCTGATTGCAGAAAAGGGTGTGAATCCGTGGAATATTCTGGCAATCACATTTACCAACAAAGCGGCCCACGAGATGAGAGAACGTGTGGACAAGATCGCAGGAAGCGAAGGGGGAAGTGTATGGGTATCAACTTTTCACTCGACATGTGTGCGGATCTTACGACGCCATATAGACCGTCTCGGTTATGATAATAATTTTACGATTTACGATGCGGACGACCAGAAGACACTGATCAAAGAAATCTGCCGCAAAATGAATATCGACACCAAGAAAGTGAAGGAACGTGCACTACTGGCTCAGATCTCACATGCAAAAGATGAGCTGCTGACTCCGGATGAAATGGAAATGAATGCAGGCGCTGATTTTAACCAGAAAAGAGCGGCACAGGTTTATCGTGAATATCAGGCAGCACTGCGTCGGAATAATGCACTGGATTTTGATGACCTCATATGCAAGACAGTGGAATTGTTCCAGAATTGTGGCGATGTTCTGCAGAGTTATCAGGAACGTTTCCGCTATATTATGGTAGATGAATATCAGGATACCAATACGGCACAGTTTAAATTTGTAAGTCTTCTGGCATCTAGGTATGAGAATCTGTGTGTAGTCGGTGATGATGACCAGTCCATTTACAGATTCCGTGGAGCCAATATTGGAAATATCCTGGGATTTGAGAGGGTATTCCCGGATGCTAAAGTTATTCGTCTGGAGCAGAATTATCGTTCTACGCAGAATATCTTAAATGCAGCGAATGGTGTGATCGCAAATAATACAGAGCGTAAAGAAAAAACACTCTGGACAGAGAACCCGGAGGGTGAGAAAATTCATTTCCGACAGTTTATGAATGGATATGAGGAAGCCGAATTTGTTGTAGGGGACATTGCCCGACGACACAGAGAAGGAACGGCAGAGTATCATAATTGTGCAGTACTTTATCGAACAAATGCGCAGTCCCGTCTTTTTGAAGAGAAGTGTCTGCTTGCAAACATTCCTTACAAGATCGTAGGGGGAGTGAACTTCTATGCACGTAAAGAAATCAAAGATCTGCTCTGCTATCTGAAAACGGTAGACAATGCAGCGGATGATCTTGCGGTACGTAGAATCCTGAATGTACCAAAGCGTGGAATCGGAGCAACAACGGTCGGCAGAATCCAGGATTATGCCGACATGATGAATATCAGTTTTTATGATGCACTCCGTGTGGCAGAGGAAGTGCCGTCGATCGGACGCAGTCTTTCAAAAGTGGATGGATTTGTTACATTTATCCAGTCACTTAAGAGCAAAGCACAGGCATATTCTGTATCGGAGCTTCTGGAGGAAATCATAGATCTGACCGGTTATGTGGATGAACTGAAAGCAGAAGATACAGAAGAATCCAGAGCCAGAGTGGAGAATATCGATGAGCTGATATCCAAAACGGTTTCTTATGAAGAGACAATGAAGGCTGAGAACAGAGAAGCAACATTATCCGGATTCCTGGAAGAAATTGCGCTGATCGCGGATATTGATTCTGTAGATGAGAATCAGGATTATGTGGTACTGATGACTTTGCACAGTGCAAAGGGACTGGAATTTCCATATGTATACCTTGCCGGAATGGAAGATGGCATGTTCCCGAGCAGTATGTGCATCTTTTCCGGTGACCAGTCGGAGCTGGAAGAGGAGCGCAGGCTTTGTTATGTGGGAATCACCAGAGCCATGAAAGAACTGACTATGACCAGTGCGCAGCAGCGTATGGTGCGTGGGGAAACGCAGTATAATCGCGTTTCCAGATTTGTGAGAGAGATTCCACGGGAACTGGTGGATCTTGGACATACTGTTCAGGAACACAAACCAAAGATCCCGGAGACAAAATCTCCGCTCAACAGCTATCTGCAGATGAAGAAAAGCTTCCATACGAAGGCATTTCAGCCGCAGAATTTTAAGGTAACGAAAGCGGATTCCCTGGATTACGGTGTTGGGGATACGGTCCGTCACATTAAATTTGGTGTTGGCATCGTTAAGGATATCGTAGAAGGCGGCAGAGATTATGAGGTTACTGTAGATTTTGACAAAGTCGGAGTTAAAAAAATGTTCGCTGCCTTTGCAAAACTTAAGAAAATATAACTTTTTATAATTTTCTTAAGAAATCTTAAAGTTTCTGTACTTTAGTTGTTTTAACTTTTAATGAATGATATACTGGATACATGAAAATTCGAAGGGAGTACAGAATGAAAAAAATTTTAAAAGGCCTCACGAGGATACTCCCTGCATATGGAATTTTCCCGGTTATTTTTTCGTTTGTATTTAATTGTCTTGTTTATTCAGGTTCCAGAATGATCGCAGGTGGATGGTACCACCACAATATAGAAACTGCTGTGGACAGGAGCCTTCCTTTTGTTCCGCAGTTTCTGATCATCTATTTTGGATGCTATCTTTTCTGGGCCGTCAATTACATTCTGATTGCCAGGCAGGATCGACACAGTGTGTACCAGTTTTTTACAGGAGATTTTATATCAAGATGTATCTGCCTTGGTTTCTTTCTTTTGTATCCCACAACGAATACTAGACCAGTGATAACAGATGGAGGATTATGGAATCAGCTTGCTTTGTGGCTGTACTCTATTGATGCAGCAGATAATCTGTTTCCGTCTATTCATTGTCTGGTCAGCTGGTTCTGCTATCTGGGCATCCGCGGAAGAAAAGAAATTCCGGTATGGTACCAGAGAGTGTCGGCAGTGCTGGCAATTCTTGTGTTTGTCTCTACATTGCTGACGAAACAGCATGTTCTGGTGGACGTGGCAGGAGGAATCCTTCTTGCAGAACTGTGTTTCTGTATCGGAAGAAACACAAATCTGTACAAAATTTACGAAAGATTTGGCAGCAGGATCGAGAAAAAGATTCTGAAATCTACAGAAGGGTGAGCTGCTTATGAAAAAAAATAAAAGAGTGATCTTTAATGGAGCTTTCCTGATCATTGTCTTTGTGCTCACAATTTATGGAGTGTTTCATGGAGAAGATCTCGGGGCTATGATGGATGCCATTCGGAGTGCGGATAAACGATGGCTCGTGCCCGGGCTTGCACTGGTGGCATTCTTTATCTGGGGTGAGTCGATCATCATATGGTATATGATGCGGTCTATGGAATAAAACTAAAAAAAAGAACCTGTTTTCTCTTTTCATCGGTAGGATTCTTTTTCAGCTGTATTACACCATCTGCGAGTGGTGGACAGCCAATGCAGGCATATTATATGAAAAAGAAAAACATATCTATTCCAGTTTCTGCGGTTATTCTGATGATCATTACGATCACCTATAAGCTGGTGCTGGTGGTGGTCGGTATCGGAGTGGCTGTATTTGGAAGAGGATTCCTGCATCAGTATCTGGAAGGAATTCTTCCTGTTTTCTATCTGGGATTGGGACTGAATATTTTCTGTGTGACTTTTATGACGATTCTGGTATTTCATCCACTGCTTGCCAGATCATTTCTTGTATGGGGACTTTCGATTCTTGAGAAATTCCGTATTCTTCGTCACAAAGAAGGAAGGCTGAAAAAACTGGAAGATTCCATGGATACTTACAGAGATACAGCTGCTTATCTGAAGACACATCCGAGAGTGATCGTGAATATCATTGCGATCACATTTGTACAGAGAATGGCAATGTTTGCAGTAACATGGTTTGTATATAAAGCATTTTCACTGTCAGGAACAGGATTCTGGACGGTGCTGTTTCTTCAGGCAGTGATCTCTGTTTCCGTAGATATGCTTCCACTTCCGGGAGGTATGGGAATCAGTGAGACACTGTTCCTGACAATATTCACCCCGGTATTTGGCACATTACTTCTGCCGGGGATGGTTCTCAGCAGAGGACTTGGTTATTATGGGGAGCTTTTGATCAGTGCACTTTTTACGATTGTGGCACAGCTTACGATCGGGCAGGGGCATGGCAAAGAAAATAAGGAGAGTTACGAATGATAGGATTTTACGATTATACGGTAGTTGTTACATATATCAGTCTTGTTTCATCCATCCTGGGTATGTTTTGTGCGATCGACGGGAGGCTTACTCTGGCAGTATCCTGTCTGGCTTTTTCCGGACTGTGTGATATGTTTGATGGAAAGATAGCCCGGACAAAGAAGAACCGGACCGATGATGAGAAATCCTTTGGCATTCAGATCGATTCTCTCTGTGACATTGTCTGTTTTGGGATTTTTCCAATCATTCTGGGCTACAAACTTGGAATGTGTAAAGCATACAGCATTGCGATCCTTGCATTTTACGGGATGGCAGGAGTGATCCGTCTTGCATACTTTAATGTGATGGAGGCAAAACGCCAGAGCGAGACATCTGAGAACCGCAAGTACTATCAGGGACTTCCAATCACATCTATGGCTGTGATCATGCCATTTCTGTTTGTGGCATCGGTATTTTTCCCGGGATTTCGTTATTTTGTGGGATTGCTTCATGTAGCGATGCTGATCGTAGGATTCTTGTTTATTTTTAATTTCCGTTTCCGTAAGCCGACCAATCAGGAACTGGTGGTATTGGTTGCAGTTGTGGCAGTGGCGGTATTGTTTATTCTTTTTTACAAAGAAGGATGGTGGGCTCATTATCATACGGTCAGGAAGTTGAAAGGAGCAGCAGCATGACAACATATACGGCAGACCGAAAAGGTCATGTAACTGAAAATGATTCGTTTCAGGACAGATTCCTGGAAAAAATGTATGGCTCTGCGATTGGCAGGGCTTTACTTAAACCTCTTGTAAATCCTGTACTTTCAGAGATTGGGGGCAGAATTCTGGACTCCAGAGTATCTGCACTGGCGGTTCCGGCATTTATAAGACATGCAGGAATTGATATGAGAGATTATGAACCGAAAAAGTATTGGTCGTACAATGATTTTTTTACCAGACAGATTCGAGAGGGTGCCAGAGAAATTGATATGGTACCGGAAGCTTTTGTCAGTCCCTGCGACAGCAGGGTGAGTGTTTATCCGATCAGTGAGAACTGTCATGTAAAAATCAAACATACATCCTATACAGTTGCTGAACTTCTGAAGAATCCGGTTCTGGCGAAACGATACGAAGGCGGACTTCTCTGGGTGTTCCGTTTATGTGTGGACGATTATCACAGATATATCTATATAGATGATGGATTTGAATCCCGGAGAGTGCATATTCCGGGTGAACTGCATACGGTCAATCCGATCGCCAATGATGTGTATCCAATCTACAAAGAAAATACAAGAGAATATGCGTTGTTGAAGACTGTGAATTTTGGAACTGTTCTGATGATGGAAGTCGGAGCGTTGATGGTCGGCAGGATTGAGAATGTACCACTTCGTGGCCGTGTAAAACGGGGAAAAGAAAAAGGAAATTTCGCATTTGGTGGTTCGACGGTTATACTGATGACACAGAAGGAACGGGTACTGCCTGATCCAGACATCTTTATGAATTCCGAAAAGGGAATTGAGACAAGAGTAAAACTTGGGGAGCGGATTGGTGTATCAGAAGTTCTGGATGGATAAGGTGCAGAAACATAATCGAAAATTTGCGAGAAAATATGGTAAAATGGATGGATTAGTGGTATACTATGACCTATAAATGAGTGAGAGGAAGGTGCCCGTCATGAATCTGAATAATTTAAACCTGAACGAGAAAATTGAGGATTTACTTGCTGCTTTAAAGAAAAAAGAAGACGAAAAAGAAAAAAATACAGTCCTCTGGGTACTGGCTATCATAGGCGCAGTTGCAGCAGTTGCAGGAATCGCATTTGCAGTATATCGCTTCTTTGCTCCGGATTATCTGGAAGATTTTGAAGAAGATTTCGATGATGATTTTGATGATTACTTCGAGGATGAAGAAGAGTAAGATGACTGCTTGCAGAGAGAATGGCAACAGAGTAAGCGTAGCATGAAGTTCAAACAGCTCCGGCAGATAACCGGGGCTGTTTTACTGCTCTGTCAAAGACAAAAGAGTGAGGGTTACGAAGAGACAGCTGGATGCAAGTGTTTCAAATATATAAATGAGGAATAGAAAGCATGAAAAAAGGTGAAATTTACGAAGGTGTAATAGAGAAGGTGGACTTCCCGAATAAGGGATATGTTTTTGTGGAGGATCAGAAGGTTCTGATCAAGAACGGAATTCCGGGACAGAAGGTACGCTTTATGATTCAGAAGAAACGTTCCGGAAGGGCACAGGGACGTATCCTGGAGGTAATAGAAAAATCACCATTGGAGACAAGAGAACCGGTATGCAGCAATTTTCCGGCATGTGGTGGCTGCATGTATCAGACAATGTCCTATGAAGACCAGCTTCATATGAAAGAGACACAGATACGAGAGCTTCTGGAAGAGGCATTGATCCAGGGTGGTCAGATAGATGAGAATGGAAATGCAGCTTTTGAATGGGAGGGTATTCACGGAAGCCCGATCGAATTCGGATACCGCAATAAGATGGAGTTTTCTTTTGGAGATGAGGTCAAAGACGGACCACTGTCCCTTGGCCTGCATAAGAAGGGAAGTACGTATGATATCCTGAATACTGACGACTGTAAGCTGGTGCATAAGGATATGACGGATATCCTGACTTGTGTAAGAGAATTTTTCAGAGAAAAAGGAGCTTCTTATTACAGGAAACTGCAGCACACCGGTTATCTGCGGCACCTGATGTTGAGAAGAGGTGTTACTTCCGGTGAGATTCTGGTGCATCTTGTAACGACCACTCAGGAAGAGTATGATCTGGAACCGCTGAAAGATCAGCTTCTGGCTCTTTCACTGGAGGGCAGGATTGTTGGAATCATGCATATTCTCAATGATTCACTTTCAGATGTAGTTCAGAGCGATGAGACAAGGATACTTTATGGACAGGACTATTTCTATGAGACACTGCTCGGACTGAAATTCCGTATCAGCACGTTTTCTTTCTTCCAGCCGAATTCACTGGCTGCGGAAGTACTGTACAATATTGTGCGTGATTATATCCAGAATACGAGTGGAATGGAAGTGTTTGATCTTTACAGTGGAACCGGAACGATTGCGCAGCTGCTTGCTCCGGTGGCAAAAGAAGTGATCGGTGTCGAGATCGTGGAGGATGCGGTTGCAGCAGCAAGAGAAAATGCGAAGCTGAACGGACTGGATAACTGTAAATTCATTGCCGGTGACGTCCTGAAGGTTCTGGATGATCTGACTGAGAAGCCGGATGTGATCGTTCTGGATCCACCTCGCGATGGAATCCATCCGAAAGCACTGCCGAAGATCCTTTCCTATGGGGTAAACCGTATTGTGTATGTCTCCTGTAAAGCAACCAGTCTTGCACGTGATCTGGAGGCATTTTTGCAGGCGGGATATCGACTTGAAAAAGCCTGTTGTGTAGACCAGTTCTGCGAGACCGTGTGGACAGAAGCAGTGGCACTGCTGGTGAAGGAATAAAAGAGAGAAAATCCTTTCAGTATATTTTTACAATACTGAGAGGATTTTTTTGTGTATAAATCGTCTGAAAAGTTCTTTAAAATATATTGACATATATGAGGGTAGTGTTATAATACAATCAAACATATGAATGAATGTTCATATGAAAACGTGAATAAAACATATATGAGAAGGAGAATACTACTATGAAGAAATCTTACAAAATTGAAGTTGACTGTGCAAACTGTGCAAATAAAATGGAAGAAGCAGCTAAGAACACAGCAGGTGTTAAAGATGCAAGCGTGAATTTTATGATGCTCAAGATGAAAGTAGAATTTGAAGAAGGACAGGATCCGGACAGCGTAATGAAAGAAGTTCTGAAGAACTGTAAGAAAGTAGAAGACGATTGCGAGATTTATTTATAAGATGAAATGAGAATGCTCTGCTGCGGATGCGGCAGGGCATTTAAATAAATGGCGGGAGGAAAGAGGTTATGAATAAAAAGCAGAAAAAAATGCTGGCACGTATCATCATAGCAGCGGTGTTACTGATCGTTTTGCATTTCGTTCCGATTACGGGAATTCCGAGATTTATCTGCTATCTGGCAGTTTATCTGGTTATCGGATATGATATTGTAAAGAAAGCATTTAAAGGAATCAAAAATGGTCAGGTTTTCGATGAAAACTTTTTGATGGCCATTGCAACGATCGGTGCATTTGCGCTGGCAGTTTATGAAAAAAGCGGCGATTATAACGAATCGATCGCGGTTATGCTGTTCTACCAGGTCGGTGAACTTTTCCAGAGCTATGCAGTTGGAAAGAGCCGCCGTAACATTACCGAACTGATGGATATCCGCCCGGATTATGCTAATATTGAAAACGATGGTAAGTTAGAAAAAGTAGATCCGGATGAAGTTGAGGTTGGTTCCGTTATCGTCGTACAGCCGGGTGAAAAAGTCCCGATCGATGGCGTGATCGTAGAAGGAAACAGTAGCCTCAACACCAGTGCACTGACCGGTGAGAGCCTTCCGCGCAGTGCAAAAGCGGGAGATGAGATCATCAGCGGATGCATCAATATGACCGGTGTACTGAAGATTAAGACAACAAAAGAATTTGACGAATCGACCGTATCGAAGATTCTGGAACTGATTGAAGAATCCAGTTCCCGTAAATCCAGATCTGAGAATTTTATTTCAAAATTTGCCCATTATTATACACCGGCAGTATGTTATGGAGCACTTGCACTGGCAATCCTGCCGCCGCTTGTAAATCTCGTGCTCCTTCACAATCCTGCAATATGGGGCCAGTGGATCTACAGAGCCCTGACATTCCTTGTAATCAGCTGCCCGTGTGCTCTAGTTATCAGTATTCCGCTGGGGTTCTTTGCGGGAATCGGTGGAGCCAGCAATGCTGGTGTTCTGGTCAAAGGATCCAACTATCTGGAAACTCTGGCTCAGACAAAATATGTAGTATTTGACAAGACCGGTACCCTGACCAAGGGTGTGTTTGAAGTTGTAGGTGTTCACCATAACACGATGGAAGAAAAAAAGATTCTGGAATATGCAGCACTGGCAGAAAGTTTTTCGTCACATCCGATCAGCCGCAGCCTGAAAACTGCTTACGGTAAGGAAATTGACCAGAAACGTGTCACAGATGTAGAGGAAATCAGCGGAAATGGTGTTACGGCGAAGGTGGACGGAATCTCTGTTGCAGTCGGAAATACAAAACTGATGAAACGTATCGGCGTGGAGGCAGTAGAGTGCCATCAGGTCGGAACGGTCATCCATGTTGCAATCAATGGAGCTTATGCAGGGCATATCCTGATTTCGGATGTCCTAAAACCGACTTCAAAAGAGGCAATTGTAAATCTTAAGAAAAATGGCATTAAAGAGACGGTCATGCTGACGGGCGATATTGATAAGGTTGCACAGCAGGTAGCAGGTGAGCTTGGTGTAGACCGTGTATACAGTGAACTTCTTCCGGCTGATAAAGTAAGTAAGGTAGAAGAACTTCTCGCAAAAAAGACAGAGAAAGAGAAACTTGCCTTTGTTGGGGATGGTATCAATGACGCTCCGGTACTTTCCAGAGCAGATATTGGTATTGCCATGGGAGCACTTGGATCGGATGCGGCTATTGAGGCAGCAGATGTTGTTCTTATGGATGATGATCCGATGAAGATCGTGAAAGCTATCCGCATCGCAAAGAAATGTATGCGTATTGTATATGAAAATATTTATTTTGCAATCGGAATCAAGGTAATCTGTCTGCTTCTTGGTGCAGTGGGTATTGCCAATATGTGGGTTGCGATTTTTGCAGATGTCGGAGTTATGATCATTGCAGTGCTGAATGCGATCAGAACTTTGTTTGTTAAAAAATTATAACTGCAGGATTGCGAGAGTGTGTAACACGAAGCAATCCGTAGTTACCTGAACTGAATAATTTAGAGAGAAAGCGAGAAAAATATGGCAGAAGAAAAAGACGAAATTACCTGTGATTGCCAGGAGATTCATGAGGATCTTTTAAAGATCGTGAATGAGACTATGCCGGATGAAGAAGAACTGTATGATCTGGCGGATCTGTTTAAGGTATTTGCAGATTCCACCCGAATCAGAATCCTGTTTGTGCTGTTTGAATCTGAAGTGTGTGTCTGTGATCTGGCAAAGGTCCTGAACATGACCCAGTCCGCAGTGTCCCATCAGCTTCGTATCCTCAAGCAGAATAAACTGGTGAAGGCCCGCAGAGACGGAAAATCTATTTTTTATTCTCTGGCAGATGATCACGTAAGAACTATCATTTCCATGGGAAGAGAGCATATTTTAGAGTAAGAAGAAGTCGGTGTATATCTGAAAGAAACAGATGTGCACCGGCATTTTTATATGGTCAAAAGGAAAAGAATAGGGTAAGATAGAAATCAGGAAAACAGACAAGGAGAAACATGATGATAAAAGCGGTCATTTTTGACATAGACAATACCTTATACAGTTATGATGAAAATCATATTTATGGAATGGAAGCTTTGGCTGTATACTGCAGGGATTCGTTTGGGATTACAACAGACGATATGCAGGCCTGCTACAGAAAGGCCGGACGAATCATGACAGACCGGATCGGAACAGATACTGCTGCAATCCACAGCCGTATGTTGCGGATGCAGTGTATGCTGGAACTTCTCGAACAGCCACTTTTTCCGCATGCGCGAAATATGTATCATGCCTACTGGGACACATTTATTCAGCATATACAGTCAAATCCGGGAATCCTGGAATTTATGAAAGAGCTGAAAAAAAGAAAAATCCGTATCGGAATCGGGACAGACATGACTGCATACGTTCAGTACAGAAAACTGGAAGCAATTGGTGTGACATCATATATTGATTTTATTGTTACCAGCGAAGAAGCGGGGGTAGAGAAACCACATTATCATTTTTTTGATATCTGTGTGGAAAAGGCGGGAGTTCGCCCGGAAGAATGTGCATTTATCGGTGATAACGTAAAAAAGGATATTGAAGGTGCTTGGGAAAGCGGACTGAAAGGAATCTGGTATACCCAGGAAAAAGAACCGCCGGAACACAGATATTTCCCGACGATCCGGTCATTCAGAGGAATAGATGTCGATGAATTTCTGAAATAAAATGGCACTTAAGCGTAACTGAGTGGAAAGCATCAATGCTTACAGAGAAAGAAAAGATATAAATTATGGATTATTTATCAAAAAATGTTGCGGCAAATCTGAAAAGAATTCGAAAATCAAAATGTATGAGCCTGGATCAGGCAGCGGAACAGACCGGTGTCAGCAAAAGCATGCTGGCGCAGATTGAAAGAGGAACGGCTAATCCATCGCTTGGAGTGCTTGGAAAGATCACCAGCGGTCTTCGAGTCGAATTCCAGGAACTGATCCAGCCGCCGAGAGTAGACTGCTGTCTCGTGACACCGGAAGAACTGCTTCCGACCAAGGAACTGGAAGGACAGTACCGTGTCTGGACCTGCCTGCCGTATGAAGATACACGCCTTATAGAAGTGTATCGGATCGAAGTTGAGCCCGGCGGTATTTATGTGAGTGGAAGTCATGGTGAGAAGACGCGCGAGTATCTGGTTGTGACGGAAGGTGTGCTGACTGTAGAATGTCATGGACAGAGCTGTCAGATTCGAAAAGATCAGGTGTTCAAATTTGAGACAGACCAGGATCATATATACCGGAATGAGAGTGGGGAAAAGGCCTGCTGTACCTGCTTTTTCCTTGATTATCACGGAAAACAGTGATAAGAAAGTGGAATGGCAGAACAAACAAAATGTAATAACATACAGAAACAAAATGTACAATATAATGCACAAAAGAAAATTGCATAATATATCTCTAAAATACAAAAAGTCTTTTAAAATCAACAAAAATCTTTTTGGTAAAAAATCTATTGACAAATAATAGTGTCAGTGATATTGTAATGTTGTACAAAATAATACACAGAAAAACAAAGCAAAGGCGCTTACCGGTAACGGAAATCTGCCTTTGCTTTTTTTATTATCTTAAAGATATGGGAGGACACAGCAATGAAATTAAAAGACACAGGATTAACTTTTCAGGACATCAAAGACAAAGTAAACAAGTACATGATCGAGACTTATGAACGTTTTGATTTTCTTGCTGAGACAGCAGACGGCATGTATATATACGATGAAAACGGAACACCATATCTTGATTTTTATGCTGGTATTGCAGTAAACAGTGCAGGAAACTGTAACCCGAAAGTTGTAGCTGCTGTCAAAGATCAGGTAGAAGACATCATGCATACCTTTAACTATCCATATACCATTCCACAGGCACTGCTTGCTGAAAAAGTCTGTGAAACGATCGGAATGGACAAGATCTTCTATCAGAACTCCGGTACAGAAGCAAACGAAGCAATGATCAAAATGGCACGTAAATATGGTATTGAAAAATACGGACCGAACCGTTATCATATCGTAACTGCAAAGATGGGATTCCATGGAAGAACTTTCGGTGCCATGTCAGCAACAGGTCAGCCGGCTAACGGATGTCAGGTTGGATTCGGACCAATGACTTATGGATTCTCCTATGCACCGTACAACGATCTGGAGGCATTCAAAGATGCATGTACCGAAAATACGATCGCGATCATGGTCGAACCGGTACAGGGCGAAGGTGGTGTACATCCTGCAACAATGGAATTTATGCAGGGACTTCGTAAATTCTGTGATGAAAACGATATGCTCCTTCTGATCGATGAAGTACAGACAGGATGGTGCAGAACAGGTGCTGTAATGTCTTATATGAATTATGGCATCAAACCGGATATTGTTTCCATGGCTAAAGCACTTGGCGGCGGAATGCCGATCGGTGCAATCTGTGCAACAGCAGAAGTTGCCAAAGCATTTACCGCAGGTTCTCACGGAACAACCTTTGGTGGACATCCGGTAAGCTGTGCAGCAGCACTTGCAGAAGTGAATGAACTTCTTGACAGAGATCTTGCAGGAAATGCAAAGAAAGTCGGCGATTACTTCGCATCCAAACTGGAAAAACTTCCGCATGTAAAAGAAGTAAGACATCAGGGCCTTCTGGTAGGTGTGGAATTTGATGATACCATTGGCGGGGTAGATGTGAAACATGGCTGTCTGGATCGAAAGCTTCTGATCACTGCGATCGGAGCACACATTATCCGTATGATCCCACCGCTTATCGTAACAGAAGAAGAGTGCGATAAAGCAGTTGCTATCATTGAAGATACGATCAAATCTCTGGAAAAATAAATACAGACAAAATTGACAAGGGCGTCGCGGATCATCAGGGTATGGTTCGCACGCCTTTTTTGTTACAGAATAAAAGTGTAATTAAGAAAAAACGGTAACAAAAATTCGTGTGAGAGGAAATCGATATGAGACATCTGGTTATAACGATTGGCTGTGAATATGGAGCCAAAGGAAATGCCATTGGCAGAAAAATAGCGGAAGACCTCAATATCAAATTTTACAATCGTGATCTTGTCGATGAGATCATTGAAGAGGTCGGAATTCCGAAAGAGATCATGGAAAAAGTAGAGGAGGGCGGAACGATTGCCGGTAAAGGTGCAGAAGGCGATGTACGTGGCTCGTTTTCCAAGTATGCGGATCTGACTGACCGTGCGATCCATGTGCAGAAGCAGATCATACGAAAACTTGCAGAGAAAGAATCCTGCGTGATCATTGGCCGTTCCGCAGATTATATCCTGAAGGATACAAAAGATATTGATCTTTTAAGAGCATTTATTTATGCTCCGGATGAGGTACGTATCCATAATATTATGGAGAGTCACAACCTTTCTGAAAAAGATGCAAAGATCTTATTACTGGAAAAAGATAAAAGATACCATAAACGTCATCTGGCGCTGACAGGCAGCAACCGAGGCGACCGTCATAACCGGGATATTCTTATGAACAGCTCATATCTTGGAATAGAAGGAACTGCAGAATACCTGGAAGAACTGATCAGAAGAAAATTTGGAAGCGAGGAGGAATAAGACTATGGGACAGAAAAAATCAGAATTTGATAAAGTATTCAGTGCATGGGACATTCTTGTAATCGCTTTTGGCGCAATGATCGGCTGGGGCTGGGTTGTATCTTCCGGAACATGGATCGATGCCGGTGGTGTTGTCGGAGCAGCACTTGCCTTTGCAATCGGTGGTGTTATGATCTTCTTTGTTGGTCTTACCTATGCAGAACTTACCGCAGCCATGCCACAGTGTGGTGGTGAGCATGTATTCAGCTATAAGGCAATGGGACCTACCGGTTCCTTTATCTGTACCTGGGCGATCATTCTTGGATATGTAGGAGTTACCTGTTTTGAAGCCTGTGCGTTTCCAACGATCATCACTTATCTGTGGCCGGGATTTCTGAAAGGCTATCTTTATACGGTTGCCGGATTTGATATCTATGCTTCCTGGCTGATCGTTGCAATTATTATTGCCTTCTTAATCATGGTGATCAACATTATGGGAGCAAAAACAGCTGCTGTTCTTCAGACAGTTCTTACATGTATAATCGGTGGTGCAGGAATTCTTCTGATCGTAGCTTCTGTTATAAATGGTAATGTGGATAATCTTCAGGGACAGATGTTTATGGGTGAGACAACTGGTACCATGGCAAAAAATGTCCTGAAAGTCGCAGTTATCACACCATTTTTCTTTATTGGTTTTGACGTTATCCCGCAGGCTGCAGAGGAAATCAATGTACCACTCAAAAAGATTGGTAAAATGATGATTCTGTCAGTTGTACTTGCAGTTGTATTTTATTCTTTTGTAATCCTTGCAGTTGGTTATGTTCTGAATCCGGAAGAGATTGCACTTTCGCAGAGTACAACAGGACTGGTAACTGCAGATGCGATGGCAAAAGCCTTTGGAACCTCGGTGATGGCAAAGGTTATCATCGTAGGTGGTATGTGCGGTATTGTTACATCCTGGAACTCCTTTATGATCGGTGGTTCCCGTGCATTGTATTCTATGGCAGAATCTTACATGGTTCCGAAAGTATTTGCAAAACTCCATCCAAAGCACAAAACACCGGTCAATGCACTGATCCTGATCGGTATCCTTACGATGATCGCTCCTTTCGCAGGACGTGTCATGATGGTATGGATCTGCGATGCAGGTAACTTTGGCTGCTGTCTTGCATATTGTATGGTTTCACTCTCTTTCCTGATCCTTCGCAAAAAGGAACCGGATATGCCAAGACCTTATCGTGTACCGGCTTACAAATTTGTAGGTACAATGGCAGTGATCCTTTCCGGCTGTATGGTTCTGGTGTATTGTATCCCGGGTTCCGGCGGAACACTGATCATGCAGGAATGGATGATGGTAGGCGCATGGAGTCTCCTTGGTGTTGTATTCTATGCAGTCTGCAAAGTGAAATACAAAGAAAAATTCGGCAGCCTTATTGAGATCATTTCGGATGAAGATGCAGCATCTCTTATGCCGGATGCTGATGATAAAGAACTGGATCTGGTTATTGATGCGGCAATTGACCGTGTACTTTCCAGAATGACGGCATAAGGCCGGAAATATGGAGTTTTGAATGATAGATATAATTATATAGAAGAAAAGAGGCTGATCAATTATGGAGGCATTTGAATTTTTTATTCCACAGAATATTATGGTAGGTGCAGGAACGATGGCAAAACTTCCGGAATGTGCAAAAAAACTGGGTGGTTCCCATGCCATGCTGATTTCCGGCCCTACACTGCGAAAAATGGGAATTGTGGACAAAGCGGCTGATTATCTGAAAGAAGCTGGTATGAAAGTGGATATCTTTACGGATGTAGAGGCCAACCCGTCCGTGACGACTGTTGAAAAGGCTACAGAGGCATTTAAAGAAGCCGGAGCAGATTTTATCGTGGCACTTGGTGGAGGATCTCCGATGGATGTTGCCAAAGCAGTTGGTGTGACAGTAAAATTTGGCGGCAGTATCACAGAGTATGAAGGGGCACATAAAGTACCGGGCAAAATCATTCCGCTGATCGCGATTCCGACTACCGCAGGTACCGGATCAGAGGTGACTGCATTTTCTGTTATTACGGATCATAGCAGGGATTATAAGCTGACAGTATTCAGTTATGAACTTCTTCCATCATATGCAATCCTTGATCCGGAGCTTCTGACATCTGCACCGGCTTCTGTGGCAGTGGCATGTGGAATTGATGCATTTATCCATGCGGAAGAGGCATATGTTTCTACCGCTGCATCACCATTCTCTGATGCCATGGCAGAAAAAGCCATGGAACTGATTGGAAAAAATATTCGCAGATTTGTTGCAAGACGTACAGATCTGGAAGCAGCAGAGGCCATGCTGACAGGGTCACTTTTTGCAGGAATTGCCTTTTCTTTTGCAAGACTTGGAAATGTGCATGCGATGAGTCATCCGGTGAGTGCATTTTTTGATGTAGCACATGGAGTAGCAAATGCAGTGCTGCTTCCGGTGATTGCTGAATATAATGCCCTGGCAGACCATGGAAGATATCTGACAATCTATAATTACATCAGTCCGATTCCGGCATTTGAAGATGAGTTCGAGCCATTGATGCTGGTTGACGCAATACGTGAACTGAATGAAGATATCGGAATTCCGGCAGATCTGACAACAGCTATCCGCCAGGCGGCCAAAGGAAAAGAAGTATCAGAGGATGAGATTGAAAGTAAAATCGATGCGATGGCAGATGATGCCATGAAGAGTGGAAATATTGCTGTAAACCCACGTTCTTCGCGAAAACAGGATATTGTTGCGCTGTATTACAAGGCATTATAAAAGATAAATATGCTGAAGATAAACGTTTTGTAAAAGTAAGACGTACAGATGTAGTCCATATGTGGAAACATCGGTATGTCTTCTTTTATTTACAGAGAATTGCTATACAACTGTCCTGTGACATGCTATACTTTGGAGCAGATAAAACAGCCGAAGATCCGCAGGAGGGATAAGATGAAGCTTTTTGAATTATATAATGTACTGAAAGACGGACAGAAGGGAAGAAATAATTTTCTGGTGACCGTGATACAGGGAAATGGGACTGGAAGCAGATATTTCCTGGCGGACGGAGAAGTGAAAGCACAATGCGGCAGCGGAGACATAGAGACAGAACGGCTGCGGGAACTGGTGCAGCCGGGGGAGAGTGGTATTGCAGAAGCAGATGGGAGAAGATTATTTGTGGAATCACTGAAACAGCCGGCACATCTGGTGATCTGTGGAGCGGGACATGTGGCACAGCAGGTGATCCTTCTGGCAGGAAAAGTTGGATTTACGGTGACTGTTCTGGAGGACCGTGTGAGTTTTGCAGGAGAAGCACTACGTGCAGGAGCGGATCAGGTGATCTGTGACAGTTTTGAAAATGCACTGAAGCAGATTCCGGGAAGTGAAGATACGTATTTTCTGGTAGTGACCAGAGGGCATCGTTATGATCGGGTATGTCTGGAGGCAATTTTGAAGAAACCTTATGCTTATGTCGGAATGATGGCAAGCAGAGGAAGATCGGCTCTTCTGAAAAAACAGATGGAGGAAGATGGTTTTGACAGAAAGGTTCTGGATGAGATACATACACCGGTAGGACTTGATATCCATGCAGAAACACCGGAGGAAATTGCAGTCTCCATTGTTTCAGAACTGATCAAAGAGAAAAACAGTGTGCGTAAGGCGAGTGGTTATGACGCAGAACTGCTGGACTATCTGACTGGTGAGAAGGAGCCGGACACAAAGAAGGCACTTGCGACGATCGTTGCAAGAAGAGGTTCAGCACCCAGAGGCATTGGAACAAAGATGCTGGTCCTTGAAGATGGAAGAATCATAGGAACGATCGGAGGCGGATGCATGGAAAGTGAAGTACAGCATCTCTGTTTGCGAATGCTTCATGAAGAGAGTGCACAGGGGCAGATTTTTACAGTAGATATGACTGCTTCACAGGCAGAAGAGGAAGGACTCGTATGTGGCGGTACGATCCAGGTATTTATGGAAGTAATATGATATCTGAAAATTGTTTCGTGCTGTGCATGCCCATGATTCTGTCTGGTATCAGAAAATAAAAAATACAATTATGGCAGAATGTGTGTTATAATACTGGATATTAAAAAGAAGATGTAATTGCCGGTCGGAAGATACTCGGATTTTCTGTCGGCGTGAACAATGGAGGATGAAGATATGAAGAAAAGAAGTGTTATCGTTGCAATGCTCTGCAGTATGTGTCTGGCAGTCAGCACACCGATTCCTGCAATGGCAGATGCGTCAAAGGTAGTTACACTTGGAGCGGATCTTACTGACGAACAGAAAAATACAATGATGAATTATTTCAAGGCAGATGCGAGCCAGGTGCAGGTTATCAGTGTTACCAACCAGGATGAGCATGATCTGCTTGGCAAATATATCCCAAGTGAACAGATTGGAACGAGAACACTGAGCTGTGCCTATGTAAAACCTACACAGTCCGGCGGCATCAAGGTGCGTACAGCCAATCTGAATTATGTAACATGTAATATGATCGCAACAGCACTTTCTACAGCAGGAGTAACGAACTGTGAAGTTGTTGCCGCATGCCCGTATGAAGTATCCGGTACTGGTGCACTTACCGGTGTCATGAAAGCATACGAGTCTGCAAGTGGACAGGAACTGGATTCTACCAAGAAAGACCTTGCAGCCAAAGAAGTTGTAGTTACAGGTGATGTGGCTCAGCAGGTTGGACAGGATAATGCAACCAATATCATCAACCAGGCAAAGATGCAGATCATTGGTGACAATATTCAGAATGCAGATGAAATCTACAATATTGTATATAATATCGCTGAGCAGAATGGTGTAAGCTTAAGTCAGGATGAGATCGACACGATCGTATCACTGCTTCAGCAGATCGCACAGCAGAATTATGATATTCAGGAAATGAAACAGACTCTTGCAAATATTCAGCAGAATCTGGAACAGAGCAAAGCAGAAGCAGAAGGGCAGCCTACACCAACTCCGATCGAGAGCAACGTTGCTGATGAAGGTACCGGTGAAGATATTACAACGAATGTAGACAGTGGTGCGCTTGGCGGAAATGTCAAAGAGACATCTACAGAGGATCCGGGACTTGCAGAGCAGACAGGTGCAGATACAAACAATGCAGGTGAGAGCAGTGACAGTTCTGACAGTTCCACAGGAATTCCGGATGCGACAGAAGACGGAACCGTAAATACAGATGGAAGTTCAGATGGAACTACAGAAGACACACCTCAGGAAAGCACAGACAGCAGTACAGATAACAGCAGCAGTGAAGAAATCCCAGCAGCAACAGAGGATGGAAGCACTGAAAATACAGATACTTCTGCAGATGGAACAACAGAAAATGCAGATGGTTCCACAGAAGGAACAGACGAAAACACAGATGCTTCTACAGAAGATACTCTGAATACAGAAACACTGACAGAAGAAGGCAAAGCAAAATTTGAGCAGGCACAGCAGTTCTGTAAGGGAGAATATGAGGGAGATCTTGCTGTACTTCAGAGCGTTGTATCGAATGTGACAGAACTTCCGGTAACACTTGATCAGGATGTGGCTTCCAAACTCAGCAAAAAAGTTCTGGAAACCTATATCAAAGTATTAAATGATGCAGGGGCTTCTTATGTACCGGCAGACACAGACAAATACTTCTCAGCTGAGCTGAACGTACTGGATAAAGAGATGAAGACAGTCTTCAGTATTGATACAGAAATTGCAGATGATGATCTGCTTGTAAATGTAGATGCTGAAGTAAGACAGAAACTGTATGATGATACAATGAAGTTCTTTGCAAACCTTTATGGAGAAACTACATCTGAAGATTCTTCCACAGATACCGCAGAAGCCGGAACTGACGAAAATACAGAAGCATATTCTGAAGATGGAACTACAGAAGAAACTTACTAAAGATAAAAAACAGCGATGCAAGATGAGGATGTCTCCTTTGGGGAGGCATCCTTTTTGTTCCTTTAGAGGAAACTGTGCTGTGAAGAGATTGTGAAAAGCTGGAAATCCATATCTTTCTGTGCTAAAATAAAAAGAGTTTTTTATCTCAGATATAACTTTGAAAACCAAAAGAGAAGGATCCGAAAGGAGAAAAACTATGAGTCTTGCAGTGGTTACACTGAAAAAGGGAGAGGGCCGTCTTCTGAAATCAGGCGGAATGTGGATATTTGATAATGAAATTGCAACGATCATGGGCAGTTTTGTAAATGGAGATATTGTATTGATTCATGACTTTGACGGATATCCGCTGGGAAAAGGATTTATCAATACGAATTCTAAGATTACAGTCAGATTGCTGACAAGAGATGAAAATCAGAAAATTGATGAAGAATTTCTTGAGAAACGAGTGCGCGATGCATGGGAGTACAGAAAAAAAGTAACAGATACATCCAGCTGCCGCCTGATCTTCGGAGAGGCAGATTTTTTGCCGGGACTTGTTGTAGACAAATTTGAAGATGTTCTGGTCGTACAGTCACTGGCACTGGGAATTGACCGTCTGAAGAATACGATTCTGGAACTGCTCAAAAAAGTTCTGGCAGAAGACGGAATCCGGATTCGCGGTATTTATGAAAGAAGTGATGCAAAGGTCCGCAAACAGGAAGGAATGGAACTGTATAAAGGCTTTATCGGACCGGAATTTCCTACACTGGTTGAAATTGTGGAAAATGGTGTAAAATATCAGGTAGATGTCAAAGACGGACAGAAAACAGGATTTTTCCTTGATCAGAAATACAATCGTCTTGCAATCCAGAAACTCTGCAAAGATGCAAGAGTGCTGGACTGTTTCACACATACAGGTTCTTTTGCCCTGAATGCGGGAATAGCCGGAGCGAAAGAAGTTACAGGTGTGGATGCATCGCAGCTTGCCGTGAATCAGGCAACAGAAAATGCAAAATTAAACGGGCTGGATGACAAAGTAAAATTTATTTGCGAAGATGTATTTGAACTGCTCCCGAAACTGGAAGAAGAGGGAGAAAAATATGACGTAGTGATTCTGGATCCACCGGCATTTACCAAATCACGCAGTTCTGTCAAAAATGCAGTCAAGGGATACCGGGAAATCAATCTTCGCGGACTGAAACTGGTAAAGGACGGAGGATTCCTTGCGACCTGTTCCTGTTCCCATTTTATGGAATATGAATTGTTTACCAAAACAATCGGTCAGGCTGCCAGAAGCGCACATAAGAGACTGCGCCAGGTGGAATACAGAACACAGGCACCGGATCACCCGATTCTCTGGGCATCTGATGAATCTTATTATCTGAAATTCTACATCTTCCAGGTATGTGATGAGAAATAGTCGGGTGAGCAGACAGAAAGAAGGACTTAAATGAGAGACAAATTTAATAAATTTATGCAGGGACGTTATGGAGTGGACGCATTTGCACGTTTCACAATGGGAGTTGCACTTGTAGCAATCATTATTTCTATCTTTTTCCCGGGTGGAAACAGAATTGGTGCGTTATTTGACACAATAGGGCTTCTGGTGCTTCTATATACATATTATCGAATGCTGTCCAGAGACATTCAGAAGCGATATGCAGAGAATGAAAAATATCTTGCAGCAACAGCAAAATTCAGACAGAGATTTAACCGGGAAAAAAATATGATGAACCAGAGAAAGACCCATCATATTTATTCATGTCCGGGATGCGGTCAGAAGATCCGTATTCCAAAAGGCAAAGGCAAGATTGAAATCGAATGTCCGAAATGTCATACGAAATTTGTCAAAAGAAGCTGATAAACTGACAGAGAGGTATCTGTATGTTTGGATATGTGGTGCTGAATAAGCCGGAAATTAAATTTAAAGATTTTGATATGTACCGTTCTTTTTACTGCGGACTGTGCAGGGAGCTGAGAGAGCGTTACGGGATAAGCGGGCAGATCACACTGAGCTATGATATGACATTTGTGATTCTTCTGCTCAGTGCGTTGTATGAGCCGCCGACCAGAAAAGGTACGACCAGATGCATTGTACATCCGGTACGTAAACAGACGGTACGGAAAAATGCCATAACAGAATACGGAGCCGATATGAATATCTTTCTGACTTACTATAAGTGTAAGGATGACTGGAATGACGAGAAAAAAATCTTAAGTCTTGCATATGGGAAGCTTCTGGAGAGTAAAGAGAAAAAAAGCGAACAGCAATGGAAGAAAAAAATCGATGTGATCATTTCCTGTTTGAATGAACTTTCAGAGATGGAACAGGAGGGAGAGACAGATATCGATCGTGTTTCGGGCTGTTTTGGAAGAATCATGGCAGAAATCTTTGCATACAGAGAAGATGTCTGGGAACCAACACTTCACCGCATGGGATTTTATTTGGGTAAGTTTATTTACCTGATGGATGCCTACGATGATGTGGAAGATGATGTAAAAAAAGGAAATTACAACCCTTTTGCAAAAGATTATATAATAAAAGGGTTTGATGACAGGATAAAAAATATGTTGCTGCTAATGATGGCAGAAACCTGTCGGGAATTTGAAAAACTTCCTATTATAAAATATGCAGACATCCTGCGGAATATTTTATATTCCGGAGTATGGTGCAGATTTGAGAGTATATCGCGAAAGCGCAGGGAAGAGCGGGAGAAAGAAGATGTTTGATCCATACAGTGTGCTGGGTGTTTCGAGAGATGCATCTGATGATGAAATAAAGAAGGCATATCGTAAGCTGAGTCGTAAATATCATCCGGATGCCAATATCAACAATCCGAACAAAGCACAGGCAGAAGAAAAATTTAAAGAAGTCCAGCAGGCATATGAACAGATCATGAAAGAACGGGAATATGGTTCTTCAGGAAACTATAATTCATATGGTGGTTTTGGAGGCTTTGGTACACAGGGCCAGAATACGTATCAGGATGAAGAGGCAGTGCGCCGACAGGCAGCGGCAAATTATATCAACAGCCGACATTACAAAGAGGCAATGAATGTACTCTCATCACTTCAGCAGAGAAACGGCCAGTGGTATTATTTGTCCGCGATGGCGAATATGGGACTGGGAAATAATGTAAATGCATTAAATGATGCACGAAGTGCAGTAAATATGGAACCGGATAATATGCAGTACCGAATGTTGCTGCAGAGACTGGAAGGCGGAGGAACCTGGTATCAGGAACAACAGAATCCATTTGGAGGAATGCCAAGTGACGGAAGCGATTATTGTATGAAGCTTTGCCTGGCCAATCTGGCATGTAATCTTTGCTGCCCGGGTGGTGGAATGTTCTGCTGCTGAGAAGAATCGTCAATAATGAAAAGAAATAACAGACCTTCTGGAATATCAATAAAATATTTTAGAAGGTTTTTTATAAAAAATTGACAATTGTCGATTGGGATATTATGATAATGGGTGTGCTGTCATGCTAAAGCGATGTAGCGGCAAAGAACAGCATATGGGAAGCTGCTGTGAACAGAACAGTAACTACCGAAGTGAAATAACAGGAGGAAATCACAATGAGTATTCGTATTGGTATTTTAGGATATGGTAATCTTGGAAGAGGCGTAGAATGCGCAATTAAACATAATCCGGACATGGAACTGGTTGCAGTATTTACACGTCGTGATCCTGCAACTGTAAAAATTCTTACAGATTCAGCATCTGTTTACCATGTAGATGAAGCAGAAAAGATGAAAGATAAAATTGATGTTATGATTCTCTGCGGTGGAAGTGCAACAGATCTGCCGGTTCAGACACCGAAATATGCACAGTGGTTCAATGTGGTAGACAGTTTTGATACACATGCCAGAGTACCGGAACATTTCGCAAATGTTGACAAGGCAGCATCTGAAAGCAATCATGTAGGAATCATTTCTGTTGGCTGGGATCCGGGAATGTTCTCCCTGAACAGAATGTATGCAAACGCAATCCTTACAAATGGAAAGGATTATACATTCTGGGGCAAGGGTGTAAGCCAGGGACATTCCGATGCAATCCGTAGAATTGATGGAGTAAAAGATGGAAAACAGTACACAATTCCTGTAGAAGCTGCACTGGAAGCAGTCAGAAACGGAGAAAATCCGGAACTGACTACAAGACAGAAGCATACAAGAGAATGCTTCGTAGTAGCTGAGGAAGGTGCTGATCTTGCACGCATTGAAAATGAGATTAAGACAATGCCGAATTATTTTGATGAATATGATACAACAGTACATTTCATTTCTGAAGAAGAACTGAAACGTGATCACAGTGGAATTCCGCATGGTGGATTTGTGATCCGTACAGGCAAAACCGGCTGGAACGATGAGAACAGTCATGTGATTGAATACAGCCTGAAGCTGGATTCCAATCCGGAATTTACATCTTCCGTAATCGTTGCATATGCGAGAGCTGCATATCGCATGAGCCAGGAAGGACAGAAAGGATGCAAAACAGTATTTGATGTTGCACCGGCATATTTAAGTGCACTGGATGGCGCTGAACTGAGAAAACATCTTCTGTAATATATGAAATGAAATTGTAAAAAATAAGGATCGGGTTTTTGACCCGGTCCTTTTTGCACTCCAGGAGGGGAATATATTGGCAGGTTTTTACTTTTTTATTGACGTTGTTACAAACATGATATATAATACCTACATAATATTGTAACAAGATTGTAAAAAATACGAATATTTATACTCGTAGAAAGAGGTTGACCGTATGGGAAAGGTGTGCAAAAAGTCATGGATCGCAGCCATATTTTTAGGAGTGATGCTTTTTGCTGCAGGCTTTGCGTTTCAGGCGTCCACGGTAGATGCGCAGGCTGCTACAACTGGTTTTCGAACCGTAAAAGGAAAAACATACTATTATAAAAACGGAAAGAAAGTTAAGGGATGGCTTACTTTAAATGGAAAGAAATACTTCCTTAATACAAGGACAGGCGTCTTGCTGAAAGGCTGGCAGAGAAGTTCCAGAGGACCAAAGCGCTATTTTAATAAAAAAAATGGTGTTATGTATACCGGAATGAAAAAGATCGGCGGTAAATATTATTACTTCGATATTAAGACCGGCTACACGAAGAGGGGATTTGTAAGATCTGCCAATGGCGCAGTTGTCCGTTATTTCCAGCCATCGAATTATACGATGGCAAAAGGCTGGCTGAAAAATGCAAAGGGGCAGAAGTGGTATTTTGCCAGCGATGGTAAGATGTATATGGGACTGAAAAAAATCGGCAAATATTATTATTATTTCAATCCAAGTACAGGAATTGCAGCCAGCGGTTATGTGAATACCGGAAATGAGACGAGATATTTCAATGCCAAATACAAAAGAATGGTTAGCGGCTGGACAAAATCTGCCAAAGGAGAATTAAGATACTTTGGCAGCAACGGTGTTATGGCCAAGGGACTTACAAAGGTTGGCAGTGCTACATATTATTTTGATCCAAGTACGGGAATCGCAGCGGGCGGCTGGGTAACGATCAGTGGAAATAAATATTACTTTGACAAGAGTAGTTTCAAGATGGTTACAGGTACCAAGTCGATTGATGGTGTGACCTATACATTCAGTTCCACAGGTGTTATGACATATTCTTCAGGGGACAGCAGCAATAGCTCAAACAATGCATATTTTGCAAATGATCCGAAACCGGTTGAGCAGACCGGGATCAAAACGCTCAAGAATTATCTTGCCGGGGCATTGAAACCGGTTGGACAGGCATTGTATATCTGGGGCGGCGGTTGGTATGATTCCACAAGGATCGGTGTCAGCCCGACCTGGCAGAGCTTTTATCTCAGCCAGACAAGTAGTTATAACTATAATAATTATCGTGATCTGAGTACTGCAAACAGAGCAAAAGGACTTGACTGTTCTGGATTTGTAGGATGGGCAGCACAGCAGGTTATGAGAAATGGAAATAGTTATACGGTTGTATCAGGAGAAATCGGCAGTTATTATAAGAATACATTAAAATGGGGAACTTATGTGAACCAGAATTATCTGTCCAAAACAGGATGGAAAGTATATCCTGGTGATATCGGATATGATGATGGTCATACATGGATTATCCTCGGACAGTGTTCCGATAAGAGTGCCGTGATCGTTCATTCCACTCCGAATGCAGGATGCCAGATTGCAGGAACCTGTACACCGGATGGTGATTATGACAGCCAGGCAGTAGCTCTTGCAAATAAATACATGTCCAGATATGCAGGATTTAAGAAGTATACCTATCGTCCATCCTGCGGTAACTACATCCGAAGAGGAAATTATATGAGATGGTACAGCTCCACTCTTTCTGATCCGGATAACTTTAAGAACAAGACTGCAGATGTAATTCTTCAGGAATTGTTTGGATTTTAAATAAGAATGAAATGTTACGGAGAAGTTTCCAGACACGGGAACTTCTCCTTTCTTTTGCGGAGTTTTTAATAAATGTTACAAAATATTAAACTTTTTATCGATTTACTCTTGCAATCAAAAGAACCTTGTGTTAATATGTATAAGAACTTAAGAAAGATATTTCACAATTGTTACAAAATAGAGTTAAAATGATTATGAGGTGAGAAACATGAAAAAAAGAATTGTTTGCCTGACGTTAGCATTAATGATGACAGCAACTCAGGTTGTTAGTGTAAGCGCGTCAAGAGAAGACGAACTGAGAGAGGAACAGGCAGCTACAAGCGCACAGCTTGATGCTACATATGCTCAGATTGATCAGCTCTACTCCGCTAAGCAGCAGTTACAGGATGAGATCAACTCCTTGGACGCAAATCTTGTGAATGTCATGGTTTCCATTCAGACCTTGGAAGGGGATATCAGTAATAAAGAAGCAGACATTCAGCAGACACAGGCTGATCTGCAGAAGGCACAGAATGCCAAAGACAAACAGTACGCAGCAATGAAACAGCGTATTCAGTATCTGTACGAAAAAGGTGGAAATGAAGCCTGGTTCCAGATGATGATGAGTGCAGATAATCTTTCTGATCTTCTTACAAAAGCTGAGTATACTCAGAAAATGTATGATTATGACAGACAGAGCCTTGAAAAATATGCAAACACAATTACACAGGTAACAAACCTTGGAAATCAGTATCAGCAGGAAAAAGCTGAACTGGAAGGTATGAAACAGGAATATGAAGCACAGTCTGTAGATCTTCAGAATCAGATTGATACAAAGAAAGCAAATTCTGCAGATTGTGATAATGAAATTGCATATGCACAGGAAATGGCAAATGAATATGCAAACCTGATTCAGGAACAGCAGGCAGAGATTGAGCAGCTTGAAGCAGAACGTATTGCAGCCGAAGAAGAGGCAAGACGTCAGGCAGAAGCTGAAGCGGCAGCTGCAGCTGCTGCAGCAGCCGAGGAAGAAGCTGCACAGCAGGAACAGGAAGATCAGACAGTATATGATGAAGACGGTAACGAAGTTGATGCTTCAGAAGCAGCAGAAAACGGAGATACTGTATATGACGAAGATGGAAACGAGGTTGATCCGAGCCAGACTACAACAGAAACAACTACAGAAGACAGTGGAAGCAGTGATGTAGAATATGATGAATATGGAAATGTGATTGACAGTGACAACACAGTTAATCCGGATACAGTAGATACTTCATCCAGCTCTTCAAGCTCCAGCAGTTCTTCATCCAGTGGTTCAGGATCTTCAATCGTAGATTATGCTACACAGTTTGTTGGAAACCCATATGTATGGGGTGGCACAAGTCTTACAGGTGGAGCTGACTGCTCTGGATTTACACAGAGTGTATATGCTCAGTTTGGCTACAGCCTTCCGAGAACATCTTATGAGCAGCAGAACTGGGGAACAGAAGTTTCTTATGCAGATGCACAGCCAGGAGATTTGATCTGCTATGGCGGACATGTTGCAATCTACATGGGTAACGGACAGATCGTACATGCATCCAACTCCAGAGATGGTATTAAGATCAGCAACAACGCTGCTTACAGAACAATCCTGTCTGTAAGAAGACCTTCATAAATATGATTTCAGGGCAGTTCCTTCGGGAGCTGCTTTTTTTTCTTGACTTTTAAAAGAAAAAGTATTAATATGACTTAAAGCGCAACGGAGCACTTCATACTTCCGTGCGCTCTTTTTTTGTTATGGATGAAAAAAATATATACATTTCAGGAGGAAACGAAAATGAGAAAGAGTAAAATGTGGAGAATGTTGACAGTGGCTGCTGTAGCAGCATCTATGACCTGTGGCATTGCAGGCGTTCAGAGCGTCAGTGCGGATGATAAGAAAACTCTGAAAGTTGCGATGGAATGCGGATATGCACCTTATAACTGGACACAGCCGGATGATTCCAACGGTGCAGTGCAGATTTCAGGAAGCTCCGATTACGCATATGGATATGATGTTATGATGGCAAAGAAAATTGCAGATGAACTTGGCTACGATCTTGAAATCGTAAAGCTTGACTGGGATTCTCTTGTACCTGCTGTACAGTCCGGACAGGTTGACTGCGTTATTGCCGGACAGTCTATTACAAAAGAACGTCAGCAGATGGTTGATTTCACAGATCCATATTATTATGCATCAATCATTACTCTTGTAAAAGAAGATGGAGACTATAAGGATGCAGCAAGCGTAGAAGACCTCAAAGGAGCTACAGTGACATCCCAGCAGAATACGATCTGGTATGATTCCTGCCTGCCTCAGATTCCAGATGCTGATATCCTTCCGGCACAGGAAAGTGCACCGGCAATGCTGGTTGCTCTTGAATCCGGCAAATGTGATGCAGTTGTCACTGACATGCCTACAGGAAAGGCTGCATGTGTAGCATATCCGGATTTCAAACTGCTGGACTTCAGTGGAACAGACGGAGCATTTGAAGTATCTGATGAAGATATCAATATTGGTATTTCAGTACAGAAGGGCAACGATGAACTTAAGGATGCAATCAATGGTGTGCTTAAAGATATGACCGAAGATGATTATAATAAAATGATGGATGAGGCTATTTCCGTACAGCCACTTTCAGAATCATAAAGGAGGAGCGAAATGCTGCCTGAGAGTTTTGGAGGAAGAATTATATATCTTCTTCAGCAATATGGTCCTTCTTTCCTGAAGGGAGCCGGTGTCAGCATGTGGCTGGCGCTGGTAGGAACACTTTTTGGATGTATCATTGGTTTTCTGGTTGGTATCGTGCAGACGATCCCGGTGGACAAAAATGATTCAACAGCCAAAAAAGTAATTATCAAAGTTGTCAAATTTATTATGGCCTGCTATGTGGAGTTCTTTCGTGGGACTCCAATGATGGCCCAGGCAATGTTTATTTATTTTGGAAGTGCCTATCTATTTAACATCAATATGTCTATGTGGTTTGCAGCAATCTTTATTGTATCGATCAACACAGGGGCATACATGGCAGAGACAGTTCGAGGTGGTATTCTTTCCATCGATCCCGGACAGACAGAAGGCGCCAAGGCAATCGGCATGACACATGTTCAGACGATGATAAATGTAATACTTCCGCAGGCCCTGCGAAATATCATGCCGCAGATCGGAAATAACCTGATCATCAATATCAAAGATACCTGTGTACTTTCAATCATTGGTACAGTAGAGCTCTTTTACACGACTAAAGGTGTTGCAGGAGCACTGTATACATATTTTGAGTCCTTCACAATTGCAATGGTTATCTATTTTATCATGACGTTTACCTGTTCCAGAATCCTGCGTGTGATCGAACACAAGATGGACGGACCGGATAATTATGATCTTGCAACCGCTGATACTCTGACACATACCAGCGGAATGTACTCTTATAAAGAAAGGAAGGACAGCAGAGAATGAGTGAGACAATTCTGAAAGTACAGCATCTGGGAAAATCTTTTGGAAATAATGAGATTCTGAAAGATATCGATTTCTCAGTGAAGCCGAAGGATGTTACCTGTATCATTGGCCCTTCCGGTTCCGGTAAATCCACGCTGCTGCGTTGCATGAATCTTCTGGAAACACCTTCCTCAGGAGAGATAAGATACCATGGAACGAACATCATGGATAAGCATGTGAATGTGCCGGAATATCGTTCAAAGGTTGGTATGGTGTTTCAGAACTTTAACCTGTTCAATAACATGACAGTTCTTAAAAACTGCACGGTGGGGCAGGAGAAAGTCCTGAAAAAGAGCAAGGAAGAAGCCCATAAAAACGCAATGATGTATCTTGAGAAGGTTGGTATGGCTCCATATATCAATGCAAAGCCGAAGCAGCTTTCTGGAGGTCAGAAGCAGAGGGTAGCAATTGCCAGAGCGCTTGCCATGGAACCGGAGATCCTGCTCTTTGATGAGCCTACTTCAGCACTCGACCCGCAGATGGTCGGAGAAGTCCTTGAGGTTATGCGAACGCTTGCCAAAGACGGACTGACAATGATCATTGTCACACATGAGATGGCATTTGCCCGGGATGTGGCAAAGCATGTAATCTTTATGGGTAATGGAGTTATTGTAGAAGAGGGAACTTCACAGCAGATCTTTGAAGATCCACAAAATGAGATGACGAAGGAATTTTTAAGTCGTTTCAGAAATGCATAATGCCGGGAATTGCCCGGTGCCCGCCTGTTTGGCAAACAAAACGCTGCATTAAGTGAATTAAAATTCATTTTTTGCAGCGTTTTTGTTATGTATAAAAAATATCAGATTTCAATGAGAAGGCTCAGTTGTTTTTCGATTGATCAGAATTGGAGGAATGATCTTGTGAACCGGTTCAGAAGACAGAGCCGGTTTTCTTTTGTGTCTTTCTGTAATCTGTTCATGCAGGATTTCCATGGCAGATGCGGCAATCTTGTCAATCTGCTGTCCAACAGTACTGATCGGAACAATAGCTTCACTGGAAACTGGAGAATCATCAAAACCAATGATCTTGTAGTCATCTGGAAGCTGTCCATACTTTTGAATCAGATGATTGAGCATGATGTTGGCAAATGTATCATTTGGAAGAAAAATTCCCTTTGTTTTGCCTTGATATTTAGAATCAATTGTTTCCAGCAAATCTTTGAGAATCAGAGAACTTTCTTCATAACTGTGGCCGGTATCTGTGAGAATCAGTTCATGTGGAATCTGATATTCTTCACAGATATCAGAAAAGCCTTTTATACGGCCATAGGATGGAACTTGTGGAGATAATTCAACATTGATATGGATCAGAATATCTGCTCCAGTCTTTGCAAGCAGACTGGTTGCCTGCACCGCACCCATATAGTTATCCGTATTGACACTGCTCACAAACTGATCTTCACGCTCGATCGTTACAATTGGGAGATTGTAGGAGGCGAGCTCTCTGGAAGGAATGGTATGGCTTAAAATAACCATTCCTTCTATTTTATAAGAAAGAAGTTCCTGAATATACTCGCGTTCAGTTGATTTATGATCATCACCGGTAAAAACAAGAAATTTGTAGCCATAGGTATCATAAGTTTTCAGTATCTGGTTTAGCATTTCAGAATAGTAATGTAAATAAAGGTTTGGAATGATAACACCGATAAATTCGGTTTTCCCGTTTGCCAGGATCCTGGCAACTTTATTCTCCTGATAGTTTAGTTTATCAAGTGCATCCGAGATAATCTGCTGATTCTTCAATGTGAGGGAATCAGGATTGTTGAAATATCTGGAAACAGTGGTTTTTGAGAAACCAGTATATTTGGCAATGTCATTGAAGGTTATATTTTTTTTGCCCATGGTAGTTTCCTTTCAGTAATAATTGTAATTTTAGTATAACAGAAAAAGAGAGTCAGAACAAGGTTAACCAGTAACAGAATTGGTAAAGTAACCGGTTCTGTACAGATTTTACAAAACTTATATATTAAAATTGTAAAAATCAATGAAATGCAAGAGTATACTTGACGTAAAAATGAGTATATGCTATTATCAATACATAAAGTAACCGGTTACTTTACCGGTCACGAAGAACGGAAAGATGGAAAAGGAGGAGAACATGAAAAAAGCAAAACTGATTCTTCTTGCCGGTCTGGCAATTGCAGTCAGCCTGACAGGATGTCAGAAAAAAGAAGTAAAGCCTGGCGATGTAGCAGGCTATGATGAAGGAGAACAATATCTTTCAATCTGGGTGCATAGTATTGAAGATACTCCGGAAGGACAGGTGTACAGGGAATCTGTAGACAGCTTTAATGAGAAATATAATGGTAAATATTTCGCAGATATTGAATTTATTCCGCGAAATGACAGCGGCGGTGGATATTCGGACAAGGTAAATTCTTCTGTACTGTCAGGAGGACTTCCGGATGTTCTTACTCTGGATGGACCGAATGTGGCTGCTTATGCAGAGAATGGCATCATACAGCCGTTGGCAGAGCTGACAGAGGAAGAAAGAGGCGAATATCTGGAATCCATTCTGGATCAGGGCACTTATAACGATAAGCTTTATGCACTTGGAGTTATGGAATCCAGTGTAGGGCTTTATTATAACAAAGATATTCTGGAAGAAGCCGGAATTGAGGTTCCGGATGCAGATCATCCGTGGACACAGACTGAATTTATGGATATTCTGAAAAAACTGAAGCCATTGATGGATGAGAAGAAAGGCTACCCGATCGACATGACATTCCCGGTAGGTGAAGCAAGTATTTATTATTATGCCCCATTTATCTGGGCAAATGGTGGAAACCTGGTAAGCGAAGACGGACTGACAGTGGACGGATATTTCAATTCAGAAAAGAATGTGGAAGTCATGAATTATTTCCATCAGATCGTAGAGAACAAATACATGTCCGAAGCTCCGATCGAGAATCTGTTTGAAAGTGGAAGAGCAGCCTTCAAATTTGATGGTGCGTGGGAAGTCAACACAATCTACGAGAACTATCTGGATGTGAATCTTGGCGTTGCACCTTATGTAGTTGGTGATGACTGGGATGGTGAAAGATATACACCGACAGGCTCCTGGGCATTTGCAGCATCTTCAGAAACAGACAATATTGAAGGTGCAACAGAGCTGGTCAAATGGATGAGTGGTGTGGAAAGTGGTGTAAGGATCTGGAATGAAGCAAAATCACTTCCGTCTACATATAAAGCATTTGAACAGATCAATGTATTCCAGACAGACGAAAATTACAAAGCACTGTACGAGCAGCTGAGTAAATATGGACACCCAAGACCAAAGACTCCTGTATATCCACAGGTAAGTACATCTTTCCAGCAGGCACTTGAAAGTGTTGGACTGGGCGGTAAAGATGCGCAGGCAGAACTGGATAAATCTGTAGAAAGGATTAACGCGAAACTGGAACGTTATACGAGAGAATAATGAAGAAAAAAGAATCAATTTTAGGAATGGCTTTCTTTGGCCCCGCACTGGTACTTCTTACGCTGTTTTTATTCCTGCCGATGGTGCTGACACTGGTGTTCAGTTTTACCGATTACTTTGCACTGAATCCGGATATGACACACTTTGTAGGTCTGGAAAACTATATAAACATTTTTAAAGACGAATTATTTGTAAAATCATTTTTTAACACGGTAAAATTTGTACTTATTATCGTACCGTGTCAGTGCATCGGAGCACTTGTTCTGGCACTTGCAATCAACAAAGTCACACATTGTAAGAAATACTTCAAAGTGGCATTTTTTATTCCGGTTGTTATGTCGCTGGCGGTTGTATCCACACTTTGGATGGATATCTACAGTCCGGAAGGAATCCTGAATACACTGCTTGCTCATCTGGGAATCAGTGCACAGCCATTTATTCACAGTGCGAAACAGGCACTTCCATCCATCGCAGTTATGAGTGTATGGCAGGGTGTCGGATATCAGATGATCATTTTCCTTGGTGGACTCCAGAATATCAATCCAGCACTTTATGAAGCAGCAGAAATGGATCATGCAAGTGGATGGCAGAAATTTAAAGATATTACACTTCCGGAACTGAAACCTCTCTGCGTTTTCGTTTTTATCACAGTTACGATCGGAGCATTCCGTATGTTAGTACAGCCGATGGTAATGACAGGTGGAGGACCGGATCACTCAACATACACACTTGTATATGATATTTATGAAACCGGTACAATGAACTGGGAGATGGGACTTGCATCAACAATGGCAATTGTCTTCACTATATTTGTTGTCATACTGACAATTATACAGAATGTACTGACCAAAGGAAAGGAGGAGAAAAAACATGTTAACAAAAAAGCAAAAAACATTTAACTGGATTCTGGCTGTTTTTCTTCTGCTGCTCTCCATATTCTTCCTGTTTCCGGTAATCTGGATGCTTGCGAACTCTTTTAAACCGGATGCAGCAATCACTGCGGATATGAACTCTGTGGCAGCGTTTATTCCACCTGCATTAAATGGAAATTACTTTGAAAACTATATTACGATTCTTACAGATACAAATTTCCTCCGCTATATGCTTAATACTTTAGGATATGCGGCTCTGTTGATCATTCTTGGCATTATCGTAAATGGACTTGCCGGTTATGCACTTGCAAAGATCGACTTTCCATTCCGTGAGCAGTGGCTTCTGATCATTATGATGCTGCTGATCGTACCGACAGAAACAGTTATCACGATTCACTTTCTGATCATTGCAAAAGCAGGTCTTTTAAATACTGTAATAGGTTATGTGCTTCCAATGATCGTGAATCCATTCAATATTTTCCTTTTCCGCCAGGTATTTGTAAGCCTTCCGGATGATGTTTACGAGGCGGCACAGCTTGACTTCTGCAGTCCGGTAAAATACTTTTTCACAATGGTATTGCCAATGTCAAAGACAGTCGTTGCAACTGTCAGTGTGTTTACATTCCTTGGAGTATGGAATGACTATCTCTGGCCGTCACTTGTATTTACATCCAGTGATCTTCTGACCGCGCAGATTGGTCTGAACTCCATAACATCCAATGACAATACAACAATGGGACAGACACTTGCAGTAATCACACTGATCACAATCCCTGTTATTATTATTTATGCACTGTTCTCCAAACAGATTGTAGAAGGTGTAACATCAACTGGTTCCAAGGAGGGTTAATGAATTATGAGTTTTATAGAATTTAAACATATCGGAAAAAAATATGCAGGAGCAGAACACAAATCTGTAGATGATTTTAATCTTAATATAGAAGAAAAAGAATTTATCGCATTTGTAGGACCGTCTGGATGTGGAAAATCCACAACACTGCGTATGATTGCCGGATTCGAAGAGATTACAGAAGGAGATCTGTATATTGACGGCAAAAGAGTGAACGAGACAGCACCGAGAGACCGTGGTATTGCGATGGTATTCCAGAACTATGCTCTGTATCCTCATATGACCGTAGAAAAAAATATCGGATATGGGCTGAAGAACATGAAGATGCCAGCAGACCAAATCAAGAAAAAAGTAGACTGGGCAATTGATATCCTGGGACTGCAGGAATTCCGTTACAGAAAACCGAAGAATCTTTCTGGAGGTCAGAGACAGCGAGTGGCACTGGGGCGTGCAATCGTAAAAAATCAGAGGTATTTCTGATGGATGAGCCACTGTCCAATCTGGATGCAAAACTTCGTGTCAGCATGAGAACAGAGATCAGCAAGCTGCATCGTGAAATGGGTGCAACGACGATTTATGTTACACATGACCAGGTTGAAGCCATGACTATGGCTGATCGTATCGTTATCATGAAAGAGGGCGTGATCCAGCAGGTTGGAAAACCAATGGAATTATATGATCATCCGGTAAACAAATTTGTTGCAGGATTTATAGGATCTCCTCAGATGAACTTCTTTGATGTTACCTTAAAAGGAAACGAAGTAACATTTGAAGACGGAAATAAACTGATGCTTCCGGAAGCTATTCTTAAGAAACTGAATGGTAAAGAAGGCGAGATGACACTTGGTATCCGTGGAGAGGATCTTAAAATGGATGCGCAGAACCTGGAACTTTATAAAGAAAATAAAATGAAAGCTGTGATCACAGATACAGAAGTCATGGGAAATGAGAATAACCTGTACTTCCAGTTCGGAGGCTGCCAGGCAGTTGCACGAGTTTCTAAATATGAGATCAGCCAGGTTGGAGATGAAATTGAATTTGTATTTATGCCATCCAAGATTCATTTCTTTGATAAAGAAACTGAGATGAATTATTTATAGGAGTGACGTTGATAATGAGAGAAGTAAAGATTTTTTTAGGAACAATAGAAAGAGTAAAAGATTTTGTCAATGCTGTGACACGTCTGGACTGTGATATGGATATTGTTTCCGGAAGATATGTGATTGACGCGAAATCAATCATGGGAATTTTCAGTGTGGATCTGTCAAAAGCGGTAGATCTGAGAATTCATGCAGAAGGTGCAGAAGCAGAAAAAGCGATGGAAGTAATTAATCCATTCATAGAAAAATAAGAAAGTGAGCAGAATATGCAGAAAATATATGTAAAACCGAAAGACTACTGGATGAATGACCCGAATGGCTTTATATATTACAAAGGCATGTACCATCTGTTTTACCAGTGCTTCCCGTATGGGCCGCGCTGGGGACGGATGCACTGGGGACATGTTGTCAGCAAAGATCTGGTGAACTGGGAAGAACAGGGAATTGCACTGTTTCCGAGCAAAACGGATGATCGGAGCGGATGTTTTTCCGGAAGTGCGATTGAAGAAGACGGAAAAATGCAGCTGTATTATACAGGTGTGAATTATCTTACAGAAAATCCGGAGGATATCAATTTATGTGTGGATGAACATTTTGTATCTGCACAGCTCATGATCACTTCTGAGGATGGTATTCATTTTGACAACATCAAAGACAAAAAGACCGTGATTCCGGTTATTCACGATGCAGATATCGGAGATGCACGCCATACAAGAGATCCAAAAGTCTGGAAAGACGGGGACATATGGTACATGGTGCTTGGAAGTACCATCAATGATAAACAGGGAAAACTTTTGTTCTTCACAAGTACAGATGGAGAAGAATGGAAATTTGAAAATTCTGTAACCAGAGAAAACTTTGGCTGGATGTGGGAATGCCCGGATTATTTTGAAGTGGATAACAGCCAGGTAGTGATCTTTTCACCGATGCAGTTGTTTAAAGATGGTAAGGCAGAAGATGCACAGACAGTATGCATGCAGGTAACATTTGATAAAGAAACCTGTGATATGAAACTGCCGGAAAAATATCAGTTCCTTGATTATGGAACAGACCTTTATGCACCACAGAGCACTCTGGATGAGAGTGGCAGAAGAATCCTGACAGCATGGCTCCGTATGCCGGAACCGGTGGATGGGAAATGGCAGGGAATGATGTGTATTCCGCGTGTTGTGGAAGTGCAGAAAGATCACATTTATTTCCGCGTTCATCCGAATGTACAGGCAGTATATACAAAGGAAATCTCTGAACCATCCGAGGCAGATGAAAGTGGATATCGTCTGCGCTTTTCTCTGGAGGATGGGGATAAAGTAAATGTCGGTGGATATGTGATTTCCAGAGAAGGGAATAAAATCTGTACCGACAGAAGTGCCCTTTTTGAAAAATTCCCGAATCACAGAGTGAAATTTGAGACACCGGAGCTGAAAGACGGGTTCGAGATTGAGGCATATGTGAACCCGAACCAGATCAGTGTTTTTGTAAACAATGGTGAAGCGGTGATTACGAATACAGTATATGATCTCAAAAAAGAAATAAATACACATGTAAGAGTGAAAATAGAAACTCTGTAAAAATAAAAAACTCCGATCATGAAGAGATTCGTGACCGGAGTTTTTTAGTATTAGAATTTGTCTTCTGCAAATCTATGACCTTACATTTTTAATGCCAGATATAATCGCACAGCATCCTGAAATTCTCTCGGGTTGTATCCGCTTTTTTTATGAATCTGGTTCAGCCTGTACTGAATGGTATTCTTATGCAGAAATGTTTCTTCGCAGTTTTTTTTGAGGGACATATCGCAGGAAAAATAAATACGAAGCAATTCAAGGTCTTCCGAAGAAAGCTTATCCAGAGTTTTCTCCAGGAAGGCTTTTTTATTGCGTGAATTGACAGAAGCCAGGATCAGTTCCAGATCCAGTCCGGCTGCCTCTGCATAGTTGCTGCCTGCTGTCCGATTTCATGGAACATTCCGATGCGGGATTCGTCGGTGTTGGATATATTTCAGATGATCTGCATCTGCGAACAGGATTCCGACAGGTCTGCCTTTCTGCATATATTGTTGAAAGAGCGGAAGGGCAAGCTTTTCATAAGCCATACGGTTGTAGAGTCCGGTAAGGGAATCGTGGATATAAAGCTGAGAAAGCTGTTTGTTTTTCTTTCGAAGGATCAGTTTTCCATAGAGAGCTTCTATAGATGTACGGAAGGTGTTGAGCGTCTCAAAAAGAAACTGATGATCCAGCAGGTAATCGCAGTTTTCCAGAACAAGATACCCAATCTCACATTCACGGAAATGAACCGGTGAAAAGAAATACACATTTTGTTTCGCAGAAACTACAGTATGTGGAAGCAGAGAGCCTTTTGAACGGTCAAGTTCAAGCGAATCCATGGTATTGCGGGGATATACGACAGCCAGTCGGTCAGGATGTTATCGGCAACGTATTGTCCATGATCAGCCGGATTGACAGGAATGCAATGGCAGCTTTTTGAAGTATAACATACAAAAAAACGTCTGGGCGGATGCTTATTTTTTGAAAATATATATAAATAACAAAAAATGTATTATAAAGGAGTTTCCTGGAAATATCGGTGGAATGTAGATAAAGGTTGATATCTATAATTAATCATGATACAATATCCGAAAAGTCGGAAATAATCAATAGAAGGGTGTTATGGCATGAAGATATATGAAAAGATTTTTGACAGACTTGATGAGTTACATATGAGTCAAATGGAACTGTCTAGAAGAACAGGAATTGCAACCAGTACGATTAGCGATTGGCGAAAGAAAAAAATTAATCCACAAGCGGATAAAATAGTGTCTATATGTAGAGCGCTTGATATGTCACTTGTGGATTTGCTTTGTGATGAAGAAACTGTGGAACCGGCAGCCAGATTGATTGCTTGACAAATGAAAATTATATGATTGAATTGTTTCGTCAATCAGATGCAGAGAGCAAGAGGAGAATAATCAGCTATATTGAACTTCTTGAAGTTTGTAAACAAATCAACAATGCCTGTCAGTCTAGAAAACGGCAGCGAAATGTTTCGATCATTCAGGATATTGATGGAAATAATATTGTGGTGATCAATGATATTAGATTTAAGGGAAAACGCTCCATCAATTGGAGGGAAGTACGTGCATACTTGAAAGAATATGTTGGGGATTTTTATATGGTGGCTTCTACTGGAGATGTTATATATATTGGAGCTGATTTACCAAATGAATATAGTGGTTCGAAATATACACATAGTCTTAAGGGAACAAATGCCAAGGCGAAAGCAAATGCAACACAGGGAATTCCTGAAATGATAGAAATAGCTTTGGGTAAATATTATAGAGAAAATAAAGAGAGCAAGCATTGGAGAAATGCGAGGTATGGTTGGTATCGCTATAATTCGAGGTTTGCACTTCCTGTGTATAAAGACGATGAGATAGAAAGATATAATATTTTTCATGCATCACTTATAGTAAGATATTCGGAAGATAATAGAATGTATTTGTATGATATCATAGACATAAAAAAAGAAACGAGCAACTCGCTTGAGCCGTAAGGCTGTACACGATACAAAACCCATTTCTTTTATATAGATGATAAAATATTGGAGAGAAAATGTCAATCTGAATATTCGAAAAAATTGACTTAAAATCAATTGGAACATGGAGAAAAAAATCACTTTGGCTCTTTCCCGGCGGCGAAGACCATCATCATTTCATTGGTAAGGCTGCTGCCGGTGTCCTGACAGATAATTTTGTCACGGTCAAACCACTGTGCTACAGAAAGCTCTTCATGATCCACCGTGAGAGTATCGTCCCCGTCTACATCGCAGAAAAATCCAAAAAGTAATGTACCGGAGAAGGACCATGGCTGACTCTTATAATAACGGAGATTTTTCACTTTCAGACCGACTTCTTCCATGACTTCGCGATGAACGGTTTCTTCAATTGTTTCACCAATTTCCGCGAAACCGGCGATCAGGGCATATTGCTTAAAGCTTCTGCCCTCATATTTGGAGCAGATGATCTTATCTCCGTTAGTAATACCGACGATCACAGCCGGCATAAGTACCGGATATTCCTGACGGCCACAGGAAGGGCAGTACATCATACGTTCTTTTGTATCGTGTTTCATTGGGAACCCGCAGCATCCGCAGAAACGGCGGTTTCTGTACCAGAACCAGAGCTGATATCCGGTAATCGAAGCAAAAGCAAGATACTGTGGCTGTACATAACGAAGCTCTCTGTTTTCGTGGAATTCATAGCCTGGCAGCAGGGAAGTATCCAGTCCCGGAATCAGATAAAAACGTTCGTCATCTATCGAGAAAAGATAGATATAATTTTTGTACAGGTCGCTTACGTTTCCTTCCAGTTCGCGGAAACGGGGAAGCGTTATAGAATTGTCTGTATCATTTTTATGAAAGAAACTCTTTCCGTTTTCATAAGCGAGCACAAAACTGCTGCCATCCGGAGCAACCGGTCTGTATTCATTGTGATAAGTATGTGGTGCAATATCCTGTATCATAAGGACCCTCCTGAAAAATAGAGTGCAATTTATTGTCTGGCGATGGGCTGTATTATCGAAAAGCTGTATTTACTGCTTTATCAGACTGTATTCAGTATAGGTGAGGTGTTGGGAAAATGCAAGGGAGGAGTTTATATCAGATGTGAGATGACTCCCACCTCTGTAGGTGGCGAGCAACAAATCAGTATCAGTGGTGAGAGTCAATCCCCCATCTGATATAGCCTCCGGCAGGATTGCAGAGATGCGCAGAAGAAGTATGTCATGCATTGCATGACGCGCATCTCGCAGCAAGAATGCAGAGGCATTCTTGAAACAGATGAAGTTACTGCGTGTTGGAAAGAAATGCGGTATGTAAATAAAATGATAAAAATTTGACAAAATGTTATGTGGGTTATTGACAGCATACTGACATCGTGCTATTATGATGTCAGTATAATTCCATATTGAACATATGAAGTGCTGACTGTAATCCGCGTAGCAGTCAGAAGAGGGAATCAGGTGAGAATCCTGAGCGATCCGGTCACTGTAACAGAGGAGCGACTTTTCGATATCCCATTGTACGATAGTATGAGAAGGGGAAAAGAAGTGATGATCCTGAAGTCAGGAAACCTGCTTTGTATGGAGAGGTTAAACTTCCGTGTAAAGTGTAACAACCAACTTAGGGTATCCGCAACCCAAAGCGTTGTCTGCTTGTTGGAAGCAGGCATTTTTTTATGGAATTCGCCTGTTCGTATGAATTATACCTATATGTATCGTGGTGGCCGCCACATACATACGACCCCTTAAAGGGTATGATTAAATGGCAGGCGGTACTACTCCGGATGCATTCGTTCCCTCCGCATATTTGAACGGATTCATTGTCTACCCCGGAGCAGTATCGCAAATCCTCTGAAATAAGTTTTGAAGATGACCAGTTCGGCAGTGCCGTGACTGGATTTTTTTATATAATGAGGTGAAAGTAAATGGAAAAACCATATTGGGAAGGGAAACACTATGCTTTTTTCAGCAATAAGGAATGTGAATATTTTCCGTGTCATGCAGGCGCAGATCCGGAGAACTTCAACTGTCTGTTCTGCTACTGCCCGCTGTATGCACTGGGCGATAAATGTGGCGGGAATTTTCGAATGACAGAAACGGGAATAAAAGACTGCACGAACTGCCAGCTGCCACATAAAGCCCAGAACTACGGTTACGTAACCGGGAAATACAGCGAGCTGGCGGAACTGATGAAGAAGATACGAGAAGAAAAAGACGGATTATGATATAGACATACATCCGATATTCTGGAACACGCTTCATTTTCGGGCTGCTCCCGTGCGCTTATTAGCGATTGCTCCGCATAACTCGCTGTCGCTCAGACAGATGCTCCACAACCGCCACTAGCACAGTCGCAGTCTCGAAAGCCTTGCTGGGTTCCTGAATATCGGATGCATGCTTTATCAGTTCAAAGCTTTTTATAGGACCATTTTCTTGCGACAGTTCCGCTTCCCCACAACCGGGAAGGCCTCTCGGGGCAGCGGCCGAAGGCCGTGAACCTCCGCCGGGGTGTGGTGGCGCCACAAAGATGATACGGAAAATGAGAGAAGAGGAATTAATAGTATACATATATTTAAAATCTTCAGATAAATATAGAAAATATCTTAATTTAACTTCATATTCCTATACACAGAAAAAGGAACAGTCTCCTGACATTTTGACTCAGCAAATTTCCGTAGATTCTGACTGCGCTAATGATGGCTGCGTTGCACTGTTTGAGCACCCTTGGGTGCGAGTTTGCAAAAGCAGTCATCGATAGATGCGCGGGAAGAATCCGGAAATGCAGCGTGTCAACAAGTCAGGAGACTGTTTACTTTTTCGTGATATATATTATTATT
>ENA-OQCO01000038-OQCO01000038.1-human-gut-metagenome-genome-assembly--contig:-NODE-38-length-66331-cov-2.389282_pt1 | contig 66331 bp, 61 predicted proteins | sample MGYA00242500_ERZ504582 | MGnify/ENA primary metagenome ERZ504582 (study PRJEB26092, sample SAMD00036346) | human gut metagenome | host: Homo sapiens | study: EMG produced TPA metagenomics assembly of... | reverse complement strand
CGCCACCACGCCCATGACGAGGCGCTGCTCACCATTGAGGAGAGCGTGTGCCGTATGGGCCTCGACTACATCGATCTCTATCTGATCCACTGGCCGAACCCGAGCCAAGGCCAGTTCGTTGAGGCATGGGAGGCGCTGGTCGAAGCCCGTGAACGTGGGCTGGTCAAGCATATCGGCGTCAGCAACTTCTTGCCCGGCCATATTGATCTGCTCATTCGCGATACGGGCGTGACCCCGGCCGTCAACCAAGTTGAGCTGCACCCGTACTTCCAGCAGCGCGAACAGCTGGCCTACGACAACGCGCACGGCATCATCACCGAGGCATGGAGCCCGCTGGGCCGCGCCAACCAGATGCTGCGCGACCCGGACCTGAAGCGTATCGCCGCCAAGCACGGTATTTCCGTGGTCCAGGCCATTTTGCGCTGGCACCTCCAGTACGGCGACGTGGCCATCCCGAAGTCCTTGAACCCGGAGCGCCAGCGTCAGAACCTCGACCTGACCGCTTTTGAACTCGATGATCAGGACATGGCCGATATCGCCGCAATGGACAACCCCGAAGGTCACACCTTCGGCCAGAACCCCCATTGGCACGAAGAAGCGTGATTCCAGCATGCAACGTCCTATTATGACTTCGCGGTCGTTTTTGCGCACGCCGTCCGAAGCGGCCGGGCCCGGCGACGAGCAGGTGATCGAAGACCTCGTAGACACGCTGGAGGCCAACCGTTCACGGTGCGTGGGCATGGCCGCCAACATGATTGGCGTAGGCAAACGCATCATCGTCTTTGTGGATGAAGACCTTGGCGGGCGCATAACGGTGATGCTCAACCCCGTGATTACCGCTTCGGACGGTGCCTTCGATACCCAGGAAGGATGCCTGTCCCTGACCGGCGAACGCCGCACGCTGCGTTATCGACGTATTGAGGTCAACTACGAGAACCGTCGGTTCCGCGCCCGCCACGCCACCTTCGCCGGTTGGACTGCGCAGATTATCCAGCATGAAGTCGATCACTGCAACGGCATCATTATCTGATTCATATCGGTGCTCATTGCAGCCCAACTCCCGAGGCTGGTCATCGCGATTACGATGCGATTACATCGCAACCGCTATGACCAGCCTTTTTGTGCACTGGTGGGGTGGGTGTTCTCATCGGTGTTGGGGTGCCATGCGCTGGCAGGTTGGCTTCGCTGAGGGGTGTGGGTGGTGTCATGTCGCCAGCGGTTGGCTGGTTGGCTTCGCTGGAGGTTCTCTCAGCGTCGGTGATGTGCCAAAGAGTGGCGGGCTGGCTTCGCTAAGGAGCGCTACCGTCGGTGGAGAACCAGTGCGTGACCTGCTGCCGACGCTAAGCGTTCATTAAGCGTCGTTAGCGGCCAAAACTTGGACGTGTAACGATGCTGGGCGGTTTTAGCGTCGTTGCTGTGCCAAGTCGTGGGCCTCTGCCGACGCTGCCAGTGCAGTAGCGTCGGCGTTGGGACAGGTGTTGGGCCTTTGCCGACTCTATAAGCGGGGGGAAATCATTCGCTGGTGCCTAAGTGGGTCTATTGCCATGCTGAATACATCTGCTGAGTGTAGCTATGCGTTCGAAGGCGATTTCGGGACCTTTCTCAGTAGCAAATATGCCTAATGCGCGGAGTTATACACTTCACCGTGCACTTATACACGCCAAAACGAAGCAGAAATCGACTGCTGACAGTGGACGACACGCCAGAGACGATGTGGATAACCCAGAGACGGTGGATAACAGCTGCGCGATCAGTGGATAACCTGCAAGAAAGTGCGGTTATCCACCGACGGTATCCACTGTTATGCACATTCCATACCCCTTGGAATCATTGGGTTTTCCACTTATCCACCATCTCGCCATGTGGGCTTGCGAGCCACCGCACGAACGTCATACAGTGTGCCTCACGGCGGGCAACGTAGCCCGCCGTCCACATCACATGAAGGGGAAACACCATGAGCACCGCAATCACTACTACTGCCGAAAATGCCGGTTTGCCAGCAATGCTGGACACCAAAGACGTAGCCGAGATGTTCAAACGCTGCAATCTCGCCGTCTATGCCGAAGCGAGACGCATATATTATCGCGAAGTGAATCTGAACCCATGCAAAAAGTATCCGAAGCAGGTACTGCAAAGGATCGAATGGTGGTTCTGGGATTGGTTTGCCTATGACTGCGCCGTCAGCGGTATTGGACTGACCGGCAATGAATCCGAAGATTTACGTATCGAATTGCAGTACGGTCCGGGCGCAGGTATCTCGCCATTCCTAGCCTTGGCCGAATTCATGTATGACAAGGACGAACGTATCGGCACACGCGAGATACGTGATTTTCGCGAACTTGATGACACCAATTTCGCTTCGATGTTCTGGATTCGCGATGCCAGCGCGGTCAAAGGTCGTCTGACAGTTGAGGACATCATTCATGGTGGTGTCTACGAGGTGGCGGACGTACATGCCGCCTCGCAATACGATGGTGCGCACGGCGGCATGATCGTCAATCGCATCGCACATGTGAGAGGCGTGTGGCGATCCTGTTCCATCCCGATCTATGAGGCACGAAGGCCTGATGACCCGCAAATCGGTGATTCGCTGGCCCGTTCATTCCGGGAAACCGGATATAAACCGGACTTTGCCGGTCTGGTGCGGTTTTTCTACGGGAGGGCCAAAGACACCGGTCTCGACTGGGAAGATGTGGAAGCCGCGCGCCAAGCCGGTACTTTGGACGCGCTGATCAAGAAGGCCAGCAATCGGTGAAGGATTCGCCTAACGCTGCTGTCCAAGTCGGCGGCCGCGATCACGAATGAAGAGTGACGCAACCAAACAGACCGCGCACACAATGGCGACCGTGCGGAACGAAGCCCGCACGCCAATGGCCGATGCCGCCGCTTCCGGCACTCCGGTGCGCATGGCCGCCGCGGTGTGCGTGTTCATGATGGTGACCAGCAGCACAGCCGCAGACGTCATGATCGCGAAGCCCAGTAAGGCGAGCGGCCGGCCACCGATACGGTCATACATCTTGCCTGCCACCGGGTTCAGGATGCCCATGGCGATGCCGCTCGGCATCATCACCAGACCGGACACCAGTGCATTAACGCCAAGATCATTCTGCAAATATGCCCATCGCGTACAGGAACAGCTGGCGGGTGGTGAAGGTCTCGATGAGGAACGCGGTGATCGGGATCATGATGCCGTTGGTAAGCATGAATCCGGTGGTCAGCCATTGCACGGTGCTGCTGGGCACGTCGAACTCGTGCATCAACGTGGGCAGGGCGGAGATCATCAGCGTTTGGTTGAGGATGGCCACAAACGAGCCGATCATCAGGGTGATGACCATGGCGGTGGTGTTGGCGGGGGGTGGTGCTGTTGGAGTTGGCGGGGTGGTGGAGCCGGCCTCAGCGGTGGCCGGCGAGGAATTGCGTGACGTCAATTATCAAGTCTCGTTTCCTTGGCTGAGTTGTCTTTCTTGGCTTGCCCATACTATCTGTGCCTTGACTGCATTCGAAAACCATTGCAATGACTAGCAACACGCTGAGACGCGGCGTATTAATTCAATCATTTGACAAACTTAGTTCGTTCGTTTTATTATTGGTCCTGCAATCCGTAATATCGCCTACTGCAAAGGAGCGCCCAAATGGGTCTGTGGGATGTTGACAAGATCGAGTACGTCGGCCGCGCCAAAGGACCGAAGGAAGACTTCGCCTTCCATTACTACGATGCCGACAAGGTCGTTGCCGGCAAGAAGATGAAGGATTGGCTGCGCTTCGGCGTTGCTTGGTGGCACACCTTCAACCAGGAACTGGTTGATCCGTTCGGCACCGGCACCGCGCACCGCCCGTACTACAAGTACACCGATCCGATGGACCAGGCTCTGGCCAAGGTCGACTACGCCTTCGAGCTGTTCCAGAAGCTGGGCGTCGAGTACTTCTGCTTCCACGATCGTGACATCGCCCCCGAAGGCGACACCCTGCGCGAGACCAACGCCAACCTCGACAAGGTCGTTGACAAGATCGACGAGAATATGAAGTCCACCGGTGTCAAGCTGCTGTGGAACACCTCCTCCCTGTTCACCAACCCGCGCTTCGTGTCCGGCGCCGCCACTTCTCCGTTCGCCGACATCTACGCCTACGCCGGTGGCCAGCTCAAGAAGAGCTTGGAGATCGGCAAGCGCCTGGGCGCCGAGAACTACGTGTTCTGGGGTGGCCGCGAAGGCTACGAGAACCTGTGGAACACCGAGATGAAGCGCGAGACCGACCACATCGCCAAGTTCTTCCACATGTGCGCAGATTACGCCAAGGAAATCGGCTTTGAGGCCCAGTTCCTGATCGAGCCGAAGCCGAAGGAGCCGACGCTGCACCAGTACGACTTCGATGCCGCCACCGCCATCGAGTTCCTGCGCAACCACGACCTGACCGACGTCTTCAAGCTGAACTTGGAAGGCAACCACGCCAACCTGGCCGGCCACACCTACCAGCACGAGATCCGCGTGGCCCGCGAGTCCGGCTTCCTCGGTTCCCTCGACGCCAACCAGGGCGACAAGCTCATCGGCTGGGATATGGATGAGTTCCCGACCGATCTGTACGAGACCGTCGCCGTCATGTGGGAAGTCCTGCAGGCCGGCTCCATCGGACCTCACGGTGGTCTGAACTTCGACGCCAAGCCGCGCCGTACCTCCTTCTACGAGGAGGACCTGTTCCGCTCCCACATCGCCGGCATGGATGCCTACGCCGCCGGCCTGCTGGTTGCCGACAAGATGAACCAGGACGGCTTCATCCAGAATCTTCAGGCCGAGCGCTACAGCTCCTACGACTCCGGCATCGGCAAGGACATCGACGAGGGCAACGTCACCTTGGCCGACCTCGAAGCCTACAGCCTCGACAAGCCGCAGTCCGAGCTCATCGCCGCCACCAAGTCCGATCACCTCGAGTCCGTCAAGGCCACCATCAACAACTACATCATTGATGCCCTGGCTGAGGTCGAGTGACCATCGGTCTGACCGATTGAATTCGCTCCATCGGGCGTGTACACATCAATTATGATGCCAGTGCGCCCGATGGGCTGATTCGATAGTTTCGCCATGTGCGGTGTTGTGTTATGCCCGCATGGCACCTTTCCATTCCTTCTTTCTCCTTTCTCTCCTTCCGCTGAAAACGGGACTGTCTCTCGAAGTGTGTAACTGGCCTTAACTGGCCGGTCGTGTGGCCGGTCGGAAAGGCTGGTGGACGATGTCTGCTGGGACAAGGGGAAACATGACACCGACGAAGAAGCCGGACGCGGAAAAACGCAACGCCGAGCGGGAGGCGGCGCTCACATTCGTGCGCATGGCCAAGGAAAAAGGACTGGACCTGACAGGGCCCGACGGACTGCTCAAACAGTTCACCAAAAGCGTGCTGGAGACGGCCCTGGACGAGGAGATGACCGAGCACCTGGCCGCGCCAAGCACAAGAAATCCAAGGACGGCAGGGCCGCGAACACGCGCAACGGCACCACCGCCAAGACCGTGGTCACCGATTCGGTAGGTCCGGTCGGGATCGAGGTGCCGCGAGACCGCGATGGCTCGTTCGAGCCGGTCGTCGTCAGGAAACGGCAGCGGCGGCTGCCCGGGGTGGACGAGGTGGTGCTGTCCCTGTATGCCAGGGGCCTGACCACCGGCGAGATCAGCGCCCACTTCCAGGAGATCTACGGGGCGGACGTGTCCAGGGAGACCGTCAGTCGCATCACCGAGCGGGTCGTGGCCGAGAAGGACGAATGGTGCTCGCGTCCCCTGGATCGTGTGTACGCGGCCGTGTTCATCGACGCGACCGTCGTCAAGGTGCGCGACGGGCAGGTCGCCAACCGCGCGTTCTACGTGCCGTTGGCGTGGATCTGGAGGCGGCCGCGACGTGCTGGGCATCTGGGCGTCGCCCGCCGCGGAGGGCGCACGCTATTGGCTGTCGGTGCTCACCGAGCTGAAGAACCGGGGCGTGGACGATGTGTTCTTCCTGATCTGCGACGGGCTCAAAGGCCTGCCCGACGCGGTGGGCGCGGTATGGCCTCTGGCCATCGTGCAGACCTGCGTGGTGCATCTGCTGCGCAACACGTTCCGCCACGCGTCGAAGAAGGACTGGGACGCCATCAAACGCGATGTCAAACCCATCTACACCGCGCCGAGCGCCGCCGCCGCGGCGGCGGCCCGCGACGCGATGCTGGACAAGTGGGAGGCGAGATATCCCGCGATCCGCAGGCTGTGGATGGACGCGTGGGAACGGTTCATACCGTTCCTGGACTATGACGTGGAGATCCGGCGCGTGATCTGCACGACCAACGCCATCGAATCGCTCAACGCGAGATTCAAGCGCTCCATCCGCGCCCGCGGCCACTTCCCCGACGAGCAGGCCGCGCTCAAGTGCATGTACCTGACCGTCCGCTCGCTGGACCCCACCGGCAAGGGACGGATACGATGGAGCGCGCGCTGGAAGCCCGCGCTCAACGCCTTTGCCATCACCTTCGCCGACCGCTGGCCAAGCGAGGGAACACAACAATGAAAACGCCAGTTACACACTTAACGAGACAGGCCCGGCATGAGTTCGAGATGGACGCCATCGCGGCCTGCTTCATCGGCGGCACGGCCGTCACCGGCGGCATCGGCACCATCCCCGGCGCCATGGTCGGCGCCCTGATCATGGGCGTGCTCAACCAGGGCCTGTCCATCATGGGCGTGGACGCCGCCTGGGTCAAGACCATCAAGGGCCTCGTCGTCATCGCCGCCGTCGCCTACGACCTGCTCTCCAAGAAAAAGAAAGGCTGAGCTAAACCTGGCCTCCGGGCCCGCCCGGTGGCCACGGGGATGGACCTGAGTTCCATTCCTCCTCCGAAAGGGACGCTGTTGCACGCAGCGTCCCTTTTCCGTTTGTCGCGATGGATGGATCCCGGTGTACGTTCTTCGCGAAATCAGCCCTGACTTGGGGTGTATTTCGACAATATGATTCGGCGATGTGCCTCAGCGGATATGTGCGGCCAATGAAAAAGCGGGATACCGATGTCGATATCCCGCTTTCAGCGAATAGGTAAGGCCAGAGCTTACTTCTTCCTGGCTTTCTTGACGCGCTTGGGGGTGGGAGCCATTTTCTTGGGTTCGAAGAACGGCCACTTGTGCAAAGCCCAGGCGTGCAGTGCGGGGATCTTGGCAACGGCGAAGCCGATGACCAGACCGATTACCATGGCCCAGGTCTCCAGATCATGGCCTGCGACCAGCAAGCCGATGAACACTATGGCAACGATGAAGCTCACCATCTGCGAGGCCTTTGACTGCTTGGCGGTCACCAGGTCGGCCTTCATGGGAACAAGCCCCAGAAACAGGCCGCAAGGTGTGCAGATGACGGCCAATATCGCGCTGAGGGTTATTGACAATGTGGTTGCATCCATGATGTTCCTTTAGTGCTGTGGGTTGTGGTTTTCTTTGGCGTCTGCGGTGTCGGTGTCTGCGGTGTCGGCAACGTCGTCGTGTTCGTTTTCTTCGGCTTGTTCGGCTTCGGCCTCGGCGTCCGTGCTGTCGGTTTCGTCGTCATCAGCCGCGTCATCCTTGCCGGGCTGGCGCCACCACAGGATTAGCGCGTTGGCCGCGCAGTAGATGGCCGCGATGCCAATGCATACCAGAAAAATGATGTTCGAAGTGCTGATGATCGTGCCGTCGTTCATCGACTCTTTGACAGACTGCCATATCCACATCACGCAGGCGACGGCGGTCAGGGCGTACAGCATCATACGGGAGCGGTCGTTCATAGGATCATCTCCAGACTTGTTCAAACGACTTGATTATAGCCGTATTTGTGGATTGCGTGGGAAACGAAAAATGCCGCCATGTGTGCTTCAGCGAGGAGCGCGGTATAACAGCGGCTCTTCGCGATGCTCGCCATGGCGGCATTCATCAGGAATCGTTATTCAGTTGTTATCTCATGGATTTGCTGGCAGCGTATCAGCCGCGGGCCTTGGCGTACGCCTCGTACACGGCTTCGGTGGGCTCGCCGGTCTCCACGCCCTCGATGGTGAGCTGCCAGGTCGGCGGTTCGGCCTCGCCGGACAGCACCCAGGCGGCCTGACGGGCGGCGCCGATGGCCACGTATTCGTCGGTGGCCGGACGGGTCACGTCCATGCCGAGGATTGAGGGGGCCAGCGTGCGGATGGCCACGGACTTCGCGCCGCCACCAATGAGCAGGATGCGGTTGATCTCGGCGCCCAGCGAGCGAATCAGCTCGAGGCAGTCGCGCTGGGAACACAGCAGGCCTTCGACGAACGCACGGGCCAGATTCTCCTTGGTGGTGTTGTGTAGGGTCAGGCCAGTCAGCGAGGCGGTGGCGTCCGGACGGTTCGGCGTACGCTCGCCGTCGAAGTACGGCACCAGGGTGATGCCGCCGGCACCCGGCTCGGCCTTGAACGCCAGTTCGGCCAGTTCGTCGTAGTCCACGCCTAGGGCGGCGCGACCGGCGTCCAGAATGCGCGAACCGTTGATTGTGCAGGCGAGCGGCAGATAGTGGCCGGTGCAGTCGGCAAAGCCGGAAATGGCGCCGGTCAGGTCGTACACCGGGTTTTCAGCGATGGCCGCGGCCACGCCGGAAGTGCCGAGCGATACGGACACATCGCCCACGGCCATGCCGAGGCCCAGCGAGGCCATGGCATTGTCTCCGCCGCCGGGGCCGATGATGCAGCCGCCTTCAACGTCCTTGCCGGCAATGGCGGGGTCGGCCTTGACGGCGGCTGCCTCACGCGGGCCCAGCACGGTGGGCAGCACAATGGCGTCGGCGTGGGCCTTGGCGGCTTCCTCGCCCTCGGCAGGGGCCAGCACCATGGCGATGAGATCGCGGCGGTACTCGTCATGCGCGGCATCGTAGTAAATGGTGCCGGAAGCGTCGGAACGGTCGGTGAACAGGGCTTCGAGATGAGCGTCCTCGCCCTCGGCCACCGGGCCATAGCCGGCGATACGCCAGCTCAGCCAATCGTGCGGCAGACAGACGGCGGCAATCTTCTTGGCGTTCTCAGGCTCGTTCTCGGCCACCCACGCCACCTTGGTCAGCGTGTAGGAGGCGACGGGGGAGGATCCGACGGCCTTGACCCAGCGTTGCTTGCCGCGGGCGGTCACGTCGTCCGGTTCGTCGCCCTCGGCCGGAGCTGCACCGAGCTTGTCGATCAAGGCGGCGGCCTGCGGGGCGGAACTGGTGTCATTCCAGAGCATCGCATCGCGAATCACGTTGCCCTGCTTGTCGAGAATGACCATGCCATGCTGCTGGCCGCCAACCGCGAGGGCCGCGACATCGTCAAGCCCGCCGGCCTGCTCGGCGGCCTTGGTGAAGGCCTCCCACCAGAATTCCGGGTTGACCGAGGTGCCATCCGGGTGCTTGGCCTGCCCGAACCGAACCTGTTCGCCGGTGGCGGCGTCCGTGATGCGGACCTTCGTTGATTGGGTTGACGTATCTACGCCGGCAACCAGTACTCTCGTCATGCATTCCTCCTCGATGAGGGTCGCGCTCAAAAGTTTCGGCGCGCCATAGCCAATAAGTTAGACGATTAAACTATACTGTATCTCAACGTTCGATTGCAAACGGAAACACGCGAAGGTGCGGTCCGATTCAATCGTTTGACGCACAATATCATGGTGTGATAGACGGATGTGAGCGCCTGTGCGGCGCTCGAGACTAGGGGTGCGAGGAGGTAGGGGCCAATGGCAAATCTACGCAGGATCAATCAGGAGGATCTGCGCAACCATAACCTGTCGGTGACGCTCGACACCTTATTGCGTGCGCAGAAACCGATGAGTCGTGCCGATCTGGCCAAGGAGACGGGCCTGACCAAGGCCACGCTCTCGCTGTTGGCCTCGATGCTCATTGAAAGCGGCGTGGTGCAGGAAGGCGAGCCGGTCGTTTCCACCACATATGGGCGGCCCAGCACGCCGCTGGAGATTCGCGGCGGATCCATCGCCGGCATCGGCCTGCAGATCAACACCGATGGTTACGGTTGCCTGGCACTCGATCTGAACGGCGACACTCTCGGCCGGGAGTGGGTGAGTGAGGATATGACCGGCACTGACCCGTACGAGATCTTCGCCAAGCTCGATGCGATGACTTTCCCGTTGGAAAGCCGGCTCAAACGACGCGGCTGCAAGGTGGTGGGAGCCGGGTTTGCGCTGCCGGGCATCGTCACCGACGACATGTGGCTGTTGGTGGCCCGCAATCTGGGTTGGGAAAACGTCAACCTCACCCGGTTCAACGTGGTGCGCCGGCTGGATGTGGTGGCCGGCAATGAGGCGAAGATGGCCGCCATCGCTCAGATTCCGGGGTATGCCACCGAACGTGCGCCCTTCCTGAATGTGGTGGACCGCACGGACTCCTTTATTTACCTGTCTACCGATATCGGCATCGGCGGCGCGGTGGTGCGCGACGGCGAAGTGGTGATGGGCTCGCACGGATTCGCCGGCGAGATCGGCCATCTGTCCGTGGCGATGGATGGGCCGTTGTGCAGCTGCGGGCGTCACGGGTGTCTTGAGGCGTTTGCGGGCCGTCGCGCTTTGGTCGAGGCTGCCGGCATTGCCGAGGATGGGGATGCCACCAGCAGCGAGGCCATCGATATGTTCCTCCAGCGTTGGCGAGCCGGGGATTCGGATGTGGCCAAAGTGGTCGATCAGGCCGCCGATGCGCTGGTTTCCGCCATCGCTTCCGCCGTGAATCTGGTGGATGTCGATACGGTGCTGTTGGGCGGACTGTGGACGCACTTCGGCGACGAGCTGGCCACCGTGCTTGAAGGCCGGCTGCGTTCGGAAATTCTGGGATACCCGAATGTGAAGATTCGCGTGTTTGTGCCGCCGGTGGCGCTGCATCCCTCGCTATATGGCGCGGCCGAAATGGGCTTGCGACGGTTCATCGAGAACCCGTTGGGGTACATGGGGGAGAAGTAGCGCCGGGAGATGCTGCTTGTTGCTGGCGGGTGCATGGTATGGGTGCATGGCGCGCGTGCCGGCATTAGCGGGCTCGTGCTACACTTTGGCAAGTTGGCTGTTTTACGCAGCGAACGTGGGGCCGTAGCTCAGTCGGTTAGAGCATGCGACTCATAATCGCCCGGTCCAGGGTTCAAGCCCCTGCGGCCCCACTCTTTTGCGTCGTCTCCTGCGGCGGCGCAGCGCGTCTTCACGTCCAGATAGGCGCGTACAATCCCTTAGGTTCCGGTTCACGTCTTGCCATAGGGGCATGACGACCCGGGTCCCCCGAATCCATAGGAGACGTAAAATGCAGCAGGGTATCCATCCTGATTATCACCCCGTTGAGGTGACGTGCTCGTGCGGCAACACCTTCGTGACCCGCACCGCTGGCAAGGAAGATCACATGTTCGTTGACGTGTGCTCTCAGTGCCACCCGTTCTACACCGGCAAGCAGAAGATTCTTGACACCGGTGGCCGCGTTGCTCGCTTCGAGAAGCGCTACGGCAAGAAGAGCAAGTAGCATACTTCACGCCAGTCCGATTCGATTTGGCATGCTCCGGCATACCCGATCGAGGACTGGCGTTTTTTGTATTCTTTGACAAGTTTTGTTGCAGCATTGACCTGCGCAATCGAATAATCGAACAGAACAGCACCATACAGAAGAAAGTGTGTTATGGCAGACGAACAGTTCCCGGCGGCGGCAACCGCGCTTGAGGAGTACCAGTCCATCGAAGAACAGATGGCAAGCCCCGAAGTCGTGTCCAACCCGGACAAGCTGCGCAAGCTGGGTCGTCGTCACGCCGAACTGGGTGCCATCGTGGGTGCCTACAAAGCCTGGTTGCAGGTGAAGGACGATCTGGCAGCCGCTCAGGAGATGGCCGGCGAGGACGCCGACTTCGCCGAGGAAGCCAAGCGTCTTGAAGACGAACTGCCCGGTGTCGAGGAGAAGCTGCGCACCGCGCTGATCCCGCGTGACCCGGATGATGCGCGCGACACCATCATGGAGATCAAGGCCGGCACCGGCGGCGAGGAAGCCGCACTGTTCGCCGGCGACCTGCTGCGCATGTACACCCGTTACGCCGAGAAGCGTGGCTGGAGCGTGAACGTGCAGTCCGAGAACACCACCGAGCTCGGCGGCGTCAAGGACGTGCAGATCGCCATCCGCGCCAAGGGCACGCCCGCTCCCGAAGACGGCGTGTGGGCTTCGATGAAGTACGAGGGCGGCGTACACCGTGTGCAGCGCATCCCCGTCACCGAATCGCAGGGCCGTATCCAGACTTCCGCTGCCGGCGTCATCGTGTTCCCCGAGGCCGACGAGGATGACGACGAGATCGAGATCGATCCGAAAGACCTGAAAATCGACATCTTCATGAGCTCCGGCCCCGGCGGCCAGTCCGTGAACACCACGTATTCCGCCGTGCGCATGACCCACCTGCCAACCGGAATCACGGTGAACATGCAGGATGAGAAGTCGCAGATTCAGAACCGTGCCGCCGCGTTGCGCGTACTGAAGTCCCGCCTGCTGGCCATGAAGCATGAGCAGGAGGCCGCCGAGGCCGCCGACATGCGTCACTCGCAGGTACGTTCGCTTGATCGCTCCGAGCGAATCCGCACATACAACTTCCCGGAAAACCGTATCGTCGACCATCGCACGAATTACAAGGCTTACAACCTTGACGCCGTGCTCGACGGCGACCTGCAGGCCGTCATCGATTCCGACATCCAAGCCGACGAGGCCGACCGTCTGGCCAATCAGAAATGACTTTGCCGGATGGCTCCCCTCTGTGAGGGGAGCTGTCAGCGAAGCTGACTGAGGGGAGCCTAATGTCCGATCAACGGAGACCGCCAGTGCTTATTACCGACATCATCAACCAAGCCTCTTCGCAATTGCGCGAAGCGGGTATTGAGACGCCTGAGCATGATGCCAAGTTGCTCCTTGCCGAGGCGGCAGGCGTTGAACTGCGCGACGTCGACAGGGCTCTGCTTATGGGGGAGGAACTTGGCACAACCGGACAGCTTGCCGTCTTCCGTGCCATGCTCGACCGCCGTGCCAAGCGCGAGCCGCTGCAATACATCACCGGGCATGCTCCTTTCCGCTACCTTGACCTGAGGTCGGTCTCGGAGTGTTCATTCCTCGTCCGGAAACCGAAACCGTGGTGCAGGCCGGCCTTGACTGGCTGACAAAAAACGGCATGATCCATCCTTGTGTGGTCGATTTGTGCGCCGGCTCCGGCGCGATTGGGCTGTCCGTTGTCAGCGAGGTGCCCGGCAGCCAGGTGTGGGCGGTGGAGCTGTCGCCGAACACCGCCGAATGGACGCGAGGAATCTGTCGGAAACCGCGAAAAAGTACCCATCCATTGCCTCGAATTACCATCTGGAAATCGCGGATGCCACGTCCTTCGCCACATTGGCCCAATTGGACGGCACCGTCGATATCGTCATCACCAATCCCCCCTACGTGCCGCAGACCGATATTCCCGAGCAGCCGGAAGTGCGTGATTGGGATCCGGAATTGGCTTTGTATGGCGGCTCGATGGACGGTACGTTGATTCCCGAGCGCATTATCGAGCGGGCCTGCCGTCTTCTCAAGCCTGGGGGCGTGCTTGTCATGGAACATGACGTGACCCAGGGGGATCGTCTCGTGGCCTTTGCCAGGGCCACCGGATTCGCTGCCGCATCGACCGGCCAGGACTGGACGGGTCGCGACCGCTACCTGTTTGCAGTGTCCTAAGCCCCACGAATCCCACATTTCCTTGGGATTGTATTCTCGTTTCCGTAATTGCGCTGTCTCATAATAAGAACAATTTATTGCGGGTTCAAAGCCGGTCTGGTTATAACAGTCCGCGACAAACATCGGATGAGAGAGACGTGAATGACGGTCACAAGCCGTGTGATGTAGTTCTGTGGTATGCGAATTATGTGAGTGGAACGTCTCACGCGCACATCCCGCGCGTTGGTTGACAGATGAACGATGTTGAAATATCCCAAGGAAGAAGGAAGAGGATGAACGTGAAGTTCTCCACTAAGTTCGTTGCGGCCAGCGCGGCCGCTGTTATGGCGTTGTCCCTCGCGGGCTGCTCCGGCGGCAGCATGGATGATTCCTCCAGCTCCAGTGCCAAGGCCTCCGGCGACTCCATCACCATCGGCACCGTGACCACCAACTCCGGTACCGCCGCCGCTTACGGCGAGGCCGAGGTCAAGGGCTTCGAGCTGGCGGTCTCCGAGATCAACGCCAAGGGCGGCATCAACGGCAAGAAGGTCAAGCTCGAGTCCATGGACGACAAGGGCGACGCCACCGAAGCCTCCAACGCCTACAACAAGCTCGCCGGCGACAACAACGTGCTCGCCGTGGCCGGCCCGACCATTTCCGCCACCACCGCAGCCGTGGCCCCGCTGGCCGACCAGTCCAAGCTGGTCACCATCGCCCCGGCCGCCACCTCCGACTCCATCGAAACCGGCAATTACCTGTTCCGCACCTGCTTCAAGGACTCCTACCAGGGTGAGGTGGCTGCACGCTTCGCCGCCGAGAACCTGAAGGTCAAGAAGGTGGCCGTGCTCTACGGCACCGGCGATCCGTACTCCTCCGGCGTGGGAGAGGCCTTCGCCAAGGCCGCCGAAAAGCTCGGCCTCGAAGTGGTGGACAAGGAAAGCTCCTCCTCCGCCGACGACACCGAGTACTCCGCCCAGCTGCAGAAGATCCAGGCTTCCGGCGCCGAGCTGCTCTACGCTCCGTACTACTACTCCGTGGCTGGCCCGTACATCATCCCGCAGGCCCGCTCCGTGGGTTTCGAGGGCTACGTGATGGGACCCGACGGATACGATGGCCTCAAGCTCACCGGTGACAAGTCCCAGTACAACAAGACCTACTACACCACCCACTACTCCGCCGACGACAACACCAACACCAAGGTGCAGGACTTCATCAAGTCCTACAAGTCCAAGAACAACGCCGAGCCGAACACGTTCGCCGCTCTGGGCTACGACACCATCTACATGATCAAGCAGGCCATCGAGAAGGCTGGCGAGAACGCCACCCGTGAGGATGTGCGCAACGCCGTGGCCGGCATGACCTTCGACGGTGTGACCGGCAAGTTCACCATGGACAAGTCCGGCTCGCCGACCAAGTCCGTGACCGTGCTGGAAATGAAGGACGGCAAGCCGGTGTACAACACCACCGTGCAGCCCAAGTGAATTCCATGAATTCCCACCGCATAATCACGATGTCCTAGCATGACTTCCGCATGAACAGGAGAGCGACCGGTTTTGCCGGTCCTCTCCCTTTCGTGTTTTCATGGGCTCGGATGCATAAGGACAGCCGTCGATATGCGGATATCGCCAGGCGCGGGCGTATCGCGCCATCAATCGCAAGACATACGAATATCTCTACGCGCGCAGCGGTAGAGAACCACAACATTGATAGAAAGGGGGAGCTATGACCGATCAGATCATCATGTTCATCAGCCAGCTGTTCAACGGTCTGAAAATCGGCAGCGTGTACGCGCTGGTGGCATTGGGCTACACCATGGTCTACGGCATCATCCGACTGATCAACTTTGCCCACGGCGATTTCATCATGGTCGGAGCCTACGTGCTCATGCTCACCATTCCGGCCATCGTGGCCATGGGACTGCCCGCCTGGGTGGCGGTCATTCCCGCCATCCTGGTATGCGTGGCCGTCGGCGTGATCGTCGAAAAGGCCGCCTATAAGCCGGTGCGTGAAAAGGGCAACTCCATGACCGCCCTGATCACCGCCATCGCCATGTCGTTGCTGCTGGAGAACGGCTCACAGGCCATCTTCGGCGCCGACTTCCAGACCGTCCCGACCATCTTCCACCTGCCGTCCATCGCGTTCGGCAAGCTCAAGCTGCCGGGAGACACCCTGCTGACCATCGTCATCGGCCTGGTCATCATGGTGGGCCTGCAGCTGTTCGTCAAATTCACCAGGCAGGGCAAGGCCATGCGCGCCGTCTCCGAAGACAAGGAGGCCGCCGTGCTCATGGGTATCAACGTGAACTCCACCATCGCCCTGACATTCGCCATCGGCTCCGGTCTGGCCGCGGTCGCCTCGCTGATGTACTGCGCCGCCTACCCGCAGGTCTCGCCTATGATGGGCGCCATGCTGGGCCTGAAGGCGTTCGTCGCCGCCGTGCTCGGCGGCATTGGTTCCATCCCGGGCGCCATGATCGGTGGTCTGGCCATCGGTCTGATCGAAAGCCTGACCAAGGCGTATATCGGCACCATCACGGCGGGCATCATCACCTCGGCGTTCTCCGACGCCATCGTGTTCGCCATCCTGATCATCGTGCTGCTCGTCAAACCGTCCGGCATTATGGGCAAGAACGAAGGGGAGAAGGTCTGATCAGATGAAGAAGACAATGCTTTCCACCAAACAGTCCTATCTTGTGTGCTTCATCGGCATCCTCGCCGCGTTCGGCATCGTGATGGCGCTGTGCGAATCCGGCTTGGCCGACTCCTACATCAAGGGCATCATGATGACCGCGTGCATCGCCATCATCATGACCACCTCCCTGAACCTCACCATCGGCGTGCTCGGCCAGCTGACGCTGGGATGCTGCGGTTTCGAGGCCATCGGCGCCTACGTGGCCGCACTGACCTCCAAATACATGGTCGCCGCCGGCATTGCCATCGACCCCACCGCCCGCTTCCTGCTCACCACGCTGATCGGCGGCGTGGTGGCCTGCGTGTTCGGCATCCTGATCGGCATTCCTGCCCTGCGACTGCACGGCGACTACCTGGCCATCATCACGCTGGGCTTCGGTGAGATCATCCGCGTGATCATCCAGAACCTCAAGGTAGCCGGCGGCATGGGCCTCGACAAGGGCGCCGCCGGACAGGCGCTGATCGGCATCGAACGCACCGCCAACCTGTACGTCGTGTTCTGGATCATGGTGGTCACCGTGGTCGTGCTCTTCATGTTCGGCCGCTCCCGTTACGGCCGTGCGGTCAAGGCCATCCGCGACGACGAGATCGCCGCCGGCGCCTCCGGACTCAACACCACGTACCTCAAGGTGCTCGTCTTCGCGATCTCCGCGTTCTTCGCGGGCATCGCCGGCGGTATCTTCGCCCAGTACATCGGCTCGCTCAACCCCACCATGGCCGGTTGGCTCAACTCCATCAACTACGTGATCATGGTGGTGTTCGGCGGCATGGGTTCGCTCACCGGCTCGATCGTCTCCGCCATCGGCCTGACCATCCTGCCCGAGCTGCTGCGCGCCTTCGCCGACTACCGTATGCTCGCCTACTCGGTGGTGCTGGTGCTCGTCATGATCTTCCGCCCGCAGGGCATCTTCGGATCCTGGGAGTTCTCACTGCCGCGTCTGGTCAACCGCATGCTGTTCCGCGGCGCCGCCGGCAAGGGCGCGAAACCCGCGGCCAGCGCCAAGCAGCATGACCAGTCCGACGACAAGACCGTGAAGGAGGCCTCACGATGAGCGACGCAACCCAGCCCATCCTCAAAGCCGAACATCTCGGCATCACCTTCGGTGGTCTGAAAGCCGTGTCCAACTTCAACATGACCATCAACAAGGGCGAACTCATTGGCCTGATCGGCCCCAACGGCGCCGGCAAGACCACGGTGTTCAACCTGCTGACCGGCGTGTACAAGCCCACCGAAGGCGAGTTCTGGCTGGACGGAACCCGGATGAACGGCAAGAAGACCTATCAGGTCGTGCGTGCCGGCATCGCCCGAACCTTCCAGAACATCCGCCTGTTCAAGCAGCTCACCGTCGAGGAGAACGTGCTCGTCGCCTTCGATGAGTCGTTCACCTACCACATGGGCAGCGCCATCTTCCGCACCCCGGGCTTCTGGAAGCAGGAGAACGAGATGCACGAGAAGGCCATCGACCTGCTGCGCATCTTCAACCTCGAGGGACTGGCCACCACCCAGGCGGCCAACCTGCCGTACGGCCAGCAGCGCAAGCTCGAGATCGCACGCGCCCTGGCCACCGGCATGAAACTGCTGCTGCTCGACGAGCCGGCCGCCGGCATGAACCCCACCGAAACCGAGGATCTGCTGCACTGCATCAACACGATCCGCGACCGTTTCGGTATCGCCATCCTGCTCATCGAACATGACATGAGCCTGGTGATGAGCGTATGCCAGCGCATCCAGGTGCTGGACTATGGCCGCACCATCGCATCCGGCACGCCGGAGGAGATCGCCAACAACCCGCAGGTCATCTCCGCCTACTTGGGCAGCGACAACAACGATGACGCGGACGGCGATTCCACCACCAAGGCGGAACCGGAGCCAAGCATTGCCAAGACACTGACGGAAGGAGCGCGCTGATGCTGGAAATCAAGGATCTATGCGTTTCCTATGGCGCGATCGACGCGGTCAAGGGCATTAGCCTCAAGGTGAACGACGGCGAGATCGTCTCCCTGATCGGAGCCAACGGCGCCGGCAAGACCACCACCCTGCACACCATCACCGGTCTGGTGCCGGCCAAATCCGGCAGCATTACTTATGATGGCCACGATCTGCTCAAAACGCATGCGAACAAGATCGTCACGCTGGGCATGGCCCATGTGCCGGAAGGCCGCCACGTGTTCACCCGCATGAGCGTGCAGGAGAACCTGGAGATGGGCGCGTTCAGTCTCAAAGACCAGTCCAGTCTGGGTAAGGATCTTGAGATGGTGTTCGACTACTTCCCGCGTTTGAAGGAACGTCGCCGCCAGCTGTCCGGCACGCTTTCCGGCGGTGAGCAGCAGATGGTGGCCATGGGCCGCGCCCTGATGAGCCATCCGAAGACCATCCTCATGGATGAGCCGTCGATGGGTCTGTCCCCGCTGCTGGTCAAGGAGATCTTCGACATCATCGTCACGCTGCGCAAGCGTGGCATCACCGTGCTGCTCGTGGAGCAGAACGCGAAGATGGCCCTGTCCATCGCGGATCGCGCCTACGTGCTCGAGACCGGCAAGATCACCATGGAGGGCAAGGCCTCCGACCTGCTGCACGACGAGAAGGTGCGCAAGGCGTACCTCGGCGCGTGACGTCTCACATTACTATGCTCCCGCTGGCGGGAGCTACCTCACGAAGTGAGGCTGAGGGTGGTTATCGGAGATTTCCGGCAACCACCCTCAGTCAGCTCCGCTGACAGCTCGCCAGCGGGAGCATTCATATATCACTGCGCGTAATACTGTAGCGCGGAAGCATCCTTATCCGTAATCTCGCGAATCGGACGGGCCGGATTACCCACGGCCACGGTGTGCGGCGGAATATCGCGCGTCACCACCGAGCCGGCACCGATCACGCAACCCTCGCCGATCGTCACGCCGCCGATTACCGTCACATTGCCGCCAAACCAGCAGTTCGAGCCGATGACAATCGGCTTGCCATACTCGCAGTCGTATGCGGAACCATCAGGTGCCTGCCTCACGTTACGATCCTGCCAACGCAACGGATGCATCGGTGGCAGCAGCGAAACGTTCGGGCCGAACAGCACGTCGTCGCCAATCGTCACCGGGCAACAATCCAGCACAGTGAAGTTGAAGTTGGCGAACACGCGCTCTCCGATGGTGATGTTGCAGCCATAGTCGAAGAAAATCGGCCCCATCACGTCAAGGCCGGCACCGTGGCCGGGCAGCAGCTCATCGAGAATCGCGGCACGGGCGGCATGATCGGTACGCGACGCGGCGTTGAAGCGCGCGCACAGGTCGCCGGCCTTCTCGCGCAGGGCATTCAATTCAGGGTCTACCGAATTGTACAGTTTGCCGGCGAGCATCTCCTCGCGCTCGCTGGCGCGCGGCATACGCAGTTCGACGGGAGGCATGGTGGTGGATTCAGCATTGATTTCGCTCATTGAACACTCCTGTAATTTCGCGAAAGAGCATGGATGGACTCATTGTATCTACGGTCTGTGCGTGTGGGGCGAATCGGAAAACGGCAGTACGGCAAACGAGCGATGATGAACTATGCAAGTCGGGGCGCAATGGTGCAATGGTAGATTGTGAATACACAAGCGAACGGAGGTGGCGTGAGCGTGGAAGGCGGAACAACGCTGAAAGTCACGGATGAATCGCTGGCACAGGCGGCGCGTGTCATCCGGGATGGTGGATTGGTCGTCATTCCAACGGATACGGTATATGGAGTGGCGTGCGATCCGCGTAATAAGGCCGCTATCGACCGTATCTACCGGCTCAAGCGTCGCCCGCGCTATAAGGCGTTGCAGGTACTGCTCGCATCCACCGACCAGCTTGATGAGCTCGGTCTCGACCTGCCGTCCCCGCTGAATCGTTTGTCGGCGGCGTTTCTGCCTGGCGCGTTCTCGCCGATTGCCGTAGCCCGGCCCGACTGCACGTTGGAGACTTTGGCCGACACCGCCGATGGTCGCCCCGGCACGCAAGGCATCCGCATCCCCAATTCGGCGCTGTGCCTCGCGATTCTCAAGGCGACTGGCCCGCTGGCCGCGTCCAGCGCCAACCGTTCCGGCGACGAAAGCGCGCAGACCGTCCAGGAGGCGGTTGACGCGTTCGGCAGCGAAGTCGACCTGTATCTGGACGGCGGTCCCACCCAAGGCCATGTCTCCAGCACCGTCGTCAAAGCCGATCCGTACGCGCGCGACGGCATCGAGATCCTGCGTGAAGGCGTCATCGCCCAAAACGTGATTCGCAAGGCCCTCCACCTCAACGGCGGTGGACTCGGCGCATGAGAATCTACCTACTGATTGCCGCCATCGCCGGTGGCGTCACCTGGCTGGTGACTCCGCTGATTCGCCACGTCGCCATCGAAATCGGTGCGGTTGGCGAGGTGCGTGCCCGAGACGTGCACACCATTCCCACGCCGCGCATGGGTGGCCTTGGCATGCTGATCGGTTTTGCCGTGGCTACCGTATTCGCCAGTCGGCTGCCTTTTCTCTCGGGATTGTTCAACGGCAATTACCAGATGTGGGTGATTCTTGCCGGCGGCATCATGATCAGTCTGCTGGGCATGGCCGATGACCTGTGGGATCTCGATTGGATGCTGAAACTTGCCGGTCAGCTGCTGATTTCCGTATTCGTGGCTTGGGGCGGATTGCAGATCATCTCACTGCCTTTGGGCGGTTCGCTGATTACCGCCTCGCCGAGTCTGTCCATGGCGATCACCGCATTCCTGATTGTCGCCTCGATTAACGCGGTCAATTTCGTTGATGGCCTCGATGGCCTGGCGGCCGGTATCGTGGCGATTGGTGGCATAGCGTTCGCCGCCTATTCGTATATCATCGCCCGGTCTTCCCCGAGTTATGCTTCGTTGGCCACGCTGATCGACGTGATGATGGTGGGTATCTGCGTGGGCTTCCTGCTGCATAATTGGCATCCCGCCAAACTGTTTATGGGTGATTCCGGTTCGATGCTGCTTGGCTATCTCATCACCTGCGCTTCGATTGTGATGACCGGACGTCTTGACCCGGCCTCGATTCATGCCAGCATCTATCTGCCGGTGTTCATGCCAATTCTGCTGCCGATTCTGGTGTTGTTCCTGCCTGTGCTCGACATGTGTCTGGCGATTGTGCGGCGTTTGGCCAAAGGCCAGTCGCCCATGCATCCGGACCGTATGCACCTGCACCATCGCATGCTGAAGATCGGGCATTCGGTGCGTGGCGCCGTGCTGATCCTGTGGGGATGGGCCGCGCTGATCGCATTCGGTTCGCTGACGATTCTGTTCTTCAAAGCGCAGCATGTGGCCGTGGGCATGCCCATCGCCGTGGTGGTGCTGACCATAGCCACGATGTACCCCTATCTGCGGCATCGTATTCCCGAGATCCAAGCCGAGAACCTGACGCTCGAATCCGCACGCAAGAACGCGCAGCATGCTACGGTTAAGTCGCAGTCTGCAGTAGGGGAGAGCCGGGATTCGATTGGCTCTCAGGCAGCGGATTCGATGACTGATTCGCCTGCGGATTCGCGGGACTCGCAGGCGGGTGAGGTGCAGGACCCGGCAGCGGATAAGTGAGCGCTCACAAGCGTGTGTCGTGAAGGTCAGCGCGTGTTCATATAGTGTTTGTATGGCTACAAACCTCGATGAATTGAACGCCCAATCGGCGTATGCTCCCCTTCCTCCGATTTTCGCCAAGCTCGGCCTTGCTTATGATGATGTGTTGCTGCTGCCGAACGAGACGGATGTCATTCCCTCCGAAGTGGACACCAGCACTCATCTGACTCGCAAGATCGTGATGAAGGCCCCGGTCCTCTCCGCTGCCATGGATACCGTGACCGAGTCCGAGATGGCCATCGCCATGGCTCGTAACGGTGGTATCGGTGTGCTGCACCGCAATCTGTCCATCGACGACCAGGCCGCTCAGGTCGATGTGGTCAAGCGTTCCGAGTCCGGTATGATCACCGACCCGCTGACCGTCAACCCCGAGGTCACTCTGGCCGACCTCGACAAGCTGTGCGGCAAGTTCCACATCTCCGGTCTGCCGGTTGTGGACAAGGAAAACAAGCTCGTCGGCATCATCACCAACCGTGATATGCGCTTCATCGCCTCCGAGGATTACGACACCCTGAAGGTTAAGGATGTCATGACCAAGGAGAACCTGGTCACTGGCCCGTCCAACATTTCCAAGGACGACGCTCACCGTCTGCTCGCCCAGCACAAGGTTGAGAAGCTGCCGCTCGTTGACGAGGAAGGCCACCTGACCGGCCTGATCACCGTCAAGGACTTCGTCAAGACCGAGCAGTACCCGGACGCCACCAAGGATGAGCAGGGTCGTCTGCGCGTGGCCGCCGGCGTCGGCTTCCTCGGCGACGCCTGGCAGCGTGCCTCCGCTCTGATGGAGGCTGGCGTGGACGTGCTCGTGGTCGACACCGCCAACGGTGAGGCCCGTCTGGCACTCGACATGATTTCCCGCCTGAAGCACGACTCCGCCTTCGACGGCGTGCAGATCATCGGCGGCAACGTCGGCACCCGCTCCGGTGCTCAGGCCATGATTGAGGCTGGCGCGGACGCCGTCAAGGTCGGTATTGGCCCCGGCTCTATCTGCACCACCCGTATCGTTGCCGGTGTCGGTGTCCCGCAGCTCACCGCCGTGTACGAGGCTGCCCAGGCCTGCCGTGCCGCTGGCGTGCCCTGCATCGCCGACGGTGGCATCCACTACTCCGGTGACATCGCCAAGGCCCTCGTGGCTGGCGCTTCCTCCGTGATGCTCGGCGGCACGCTCGCTGGCTGTGAGGAAGCCCCGGGCGAGAAGGTGCTCCTGCACGGCAAGCAGTACAAGCTGTACCGTGGCATGGGCTCCCTCGGTGCCATGGCCCCGCGCGGCAAGAAGTCCTACTCCAAGGACCGCTACTTCCAGGCCGACGTGACCTCCAGCGACAAGGTCGTGCCGGAAGGCGTGGAAGGCGAAGTGCCGTACCGCGGACCGCTGAACGCCGTGCTCTACCAGATGCTCGGTGGCCTGCACCAGTCCATGTTCTACATCGGCGCCCACAACATCGCCGAGATGCCGGAGCGTGGCAAGTTCATCCGCATCACCGACGCCGGTCTGCGCGAATCGCACCCGCACGATATCGTGATGACCACCGAAGCCCCGAACTACTCCGGCTTCCACAACAACTGATCGGTTGATGCCCGCTAGCTTGCGCTAGTTAGGGGTTGATTCCTTGTGAAAAGGGTCTGCTTATGCAGGCCCTTTTCGCGTATGTGGCTCGAGATAGCTTGTATGCGCTGGGGTATAGTCTGAACTGTTCTTGTAATAACGGGTGACATGACGAAAAGAGGCTTACCATGGTCGACAGCCATGATGCAGAAACTTACAGCGCAAAGGATTCGCGCCTGATTTGGATTGACTGCGAAATGACGGGCTTGGATATCTTCGGCGGCGACGAACTCGTCGAGGTGTCCGTAGTGCCCACTGACTTTGACCTGAATGTGCTGGACGAGGGCGTGGATTACGTCATCAAGCCGTCCGAGAAGGCCGTGAACCATATGAACGATTTCGTGCGCCAGATGCACACCCGTTCCGGCCTGATCAACGAGTGGGAGAATGGCCTGAGCCTGGCCGAGGCCGAGCAGAAGGTCACCGAATACGTGCTGCGCTTCACGCCGGAAGGCGTGCGCCCGCTGCTGGCCGGCAACACCATCGGCTCCGATAAGAAGTTCCTCGACCATTACATGCCGAACCTCATGAGCCATCTGCATTACCGCAGCGTGGATGTGAGCACATTCAAGGAGCTCGCCCGCCGCTGGTACCCGGCCGTGTACGAGAACCGCCCGCCAAAGAACGGTGGCCATCGTGCTCTCGCAGACATCATCGAGTCCTTGGACGAGCTGCGCTACTACCGTAAGGCGTTTATGGCTCCCGCCCCCGGCCCGGACGATGCCGCATCCAAGGCCATCGCCGCCGACATCGTAGCCACCAGCATCCTCAATAAGTAGTCCGCCGTACTTGGCTCCCCTCCCTGAGGGGAGTCTAGAGAGGTTGATATGCGCCAAACCGAAGCCCTGGCCATTCTGAACGCCGGCGCGAACGTGTTCCTGACCGGTGCGCCCGGTGCCGGTAAGACCTATGTCTTGAACGAGTTCATCCGCCAGGCTCGGGCCGACGGCGCCAGTGTAGCAGTCACCGCGTCCACAGGCATCGCCTCCACGCATATCAACGGCCAAACCATTCATTCGTGGAGCGGCGTCGGCGTGGCCACCGCCCTGAGCGCCAGCCTGCTCAAACTCATCAAATCCCGGCGCAAACGCAAGATTCAGGCCACGGACATCCTCGTCATTGACGAGGTTTCCATGCTGCACGCTTGGCTGTTCGACATGGTCGACCAAGTCTGCCGCGAAGTACGCCGTGATCCACGCCCGTTCGGTGGCATCCAGGTTGTCTTGTCCGGCGACTTCTTCCAGCTGCCGCCGGTTTCGGTGTCCGGGCGCAACCGCGACCTCATCGCCCCCACGCCCGAATTCATCGCCAGTCGCGAACGGTATGCCCGTGCCGGCTTGAACCCCGAAGGCTTCATCACCGAATCGCTGGTATGGCCCGAACTCAACCCGGTGATCTGCTATCTGACCGAACAGCACCGTCAGGATACCGGCGAACTGCTGACCGTGCTCACCGACATTCGCGAAGGCGACGTGACCCAGTCCGACCGTGACGTGCTCGTCACTCGTCTGGGCAAACTGCTCGAGCCCGGCCAGGTCGCCGTCCACCTGTTCCCGGTGAACCGGCAGGCCGACAATCTCAACGACATGCGCCTGAACCAGATCATGCTTGATCCACACGAGTTCCACGCCGAGACAGCAGGCCCTGCCAACCTGGTCGACCGACTCAAAAAGAACATGTTGGCCCCCGAGCGATTGATACTCAAGGAAGGCGCGGCTGTCATGGCCCTGCGCAACGACACCGATCGCCAGTACGTCAACGGCTCGCTCGGCACCGTGCGTGGCTTCGCACAGGAGAACAAGGGCGGCTGGCCGATCGTGGAATTCGAGAACGGCAACATCGTCACCATGAAACAGGCCACATGGGAGATGATGGACGGCGACACCGTGCTCGCCTCCGTCTTCCAGGTGCCGTTGCGCTGCGCGTGGGGCATCACCATCCACAAGTCGCAAGGCATGACGCTTGACCGTGCGGTCATGGACCTGAAGCGCACCTTCGCGCCAGGCATGGGATATGTGGCGCTGTCCCGAGTCGAATCGCTGGGCGGCCTCTATTTGGCCGGCGTCAACGAACGCATGTTCCTCGTCTCGCCCGATGCCGTGGTGCTCGACGGCGACCTGCGCGAAGCCTCGGCCGCGGCCTCCGACCAGTTGGCCGATGAAGGTGCAAACGCGTTCAAACCCGCCGAGCCGGACGAATTCGGTGCCAATCCCGACGATGACTTCGCCCAGGACGCGTTGTTCTGATCTTTAGAAGCGCTCCGTAGCAGCTACCATGGAATAAGAGGTGGTAGTTATGGTGCTATCCGAGATATTTCGTGGAAACAATGAGGTTCGCGAGGCCGCCCGAGCCGGTGTGCAAATCGATACGGTCAGTGTGGCTAGTGCGTCAGATGCAGCAAGCGCGGCAGACGGCAGCGGCAAAATCACTGGCGCAATACGTCCGTCAGCGGTGGCCGGTTCGTTTTATCCGGCTGACCGCACCGCGCTCAAACAGCTAATCAACCAGCAGCTCGATTACGGCCGAAAGCTTCTGCAACAGTTGGAGCCCACACTTCCAGCGGGGGTGCCGAGGGCGGTAATAGTGCCGCACGCCGGATACATATATTCCGGCACGGCAGCTGCGCTCGCTTACGCGCTCTTGGAGCGTGGGCGGGGGAGCGTGACTCGCGCGGTAATCGTAGGGCCGACTCACCGCGTGGCCGTGCGAGGCGTCGCCTGTTCCACGGCAGCGGCGTTTGAAACGCCGCTGGGCACTGTGCCGGTAGACATTGCAGCCGAGCGTAAGGCTCTGGGCCTGTCTGTCAATGAGCCATTGCGCTCCGGTACACATGCCCGTCCGGGCGCGCCGGCCTCCCGCAATGATCGTCAATGCCCCAACCCACGCACAAGAACATGCGGTAGAAGTGCAGATTCCGTTCCTGCAGACCGTGCTCGGCCCAGACCTCACTATCGTGCCGTTGAACGCGGGCGATGCCACGCCACAAGAGGTGGGTGATGTGTTGCGTGCTTTGTGGGGTGGCCCGGAAACCGTCATCGTGATTAGTTCGGATCTCTCGCACTATCATCCGCACGAAGTCGCCCGCGCGTTGGATGACCAGACCATTGCGGACATTGCGGCTTTGCATCTGCCGATTCACCCTCGCCGGGCCTGTGGCGCATACCCGATCAACGGCCTCTGGATGTGTTAAAAGGCCGCAAGGACATGAGGCTCTTCGAGCTCGGCTGTTCCACTTCCGGCGACGACGGCGTGGTGGCGCTCGCCGGCCAACCTCGCCCCGCAATGCGAGACGCCGACGAGCCGGTAGTGGGATATGTCTCGTTTGCCGCGTGGGAATCCAAGCCGGAAGCAGATGCTCTAGCCGGTGCAGATGACTTAGGCACATCGGGTACGCCATCCCACGGTGAGGTGCTGCTGAAACTTGCCCGTGCCGCTATCCGGGAACGGCTGCATATCGAGCATCCGACCGCCGCTGATTCGACCGCGTCCATTCTTGCCGCAAACCCATGGCTGAACGAGCCCGGTGCCTGTTTCGTCACCCTGACCGAGGGTGGCCGGCTACGCGGGTGCATTGGTTCGCTGGTCGCCCACCGCTCGCTCGGCAAGGACGTGGCCGAGCACGCAGTGGATGCCGCCACCCGCGACCCACGTTTCACCCCGGTCACCGCCGCGGAATACCCGCTGCTCAACGTGGAGGTATCCGTCTTGGGTGAGCCCGAGCCGATTACAGTGAACTCCTGTGACGCCGATTCGCGCGGTACCGGCTCGAAGACCGCGACTCTGGCATCGCTGCAATCCGGACCTCAGACCGACGCCGTCAAACGGGACGGCAGCAACGTCGAACGCCCGGTACGTTCGCGTACTGAACTTGAGGAAGTATTACGCCCCGGCAAAGACGGTCTGATTCTCGCCGACCGTCGTGGCCGCAGCGCCACATTCCTGCCACAAGTGTGGGATGAGCTGCCCGATCCGCACGATTTCGTCGCTCACCTGCTCGCCAAAGCCGGTATCCGCCCTTCCTACGACTGGACCGATAGCGAAATCGACTGTCAACGCTACGAGGTGACCGCCTATGCCGAGCATTAACGCAGCAACCATATCTCCTCCCGCTGGCAAGAGGTGGCGCGAAGCGCCGGAGGGTGGTCATCGGGAATCGTGCGGTCATACGGCGTCAGTCACAGATGTTCGTAACCCCGCCATAGCCCGCTGGCAAACGCAATTCCACGACGGTACCAACCGCGCTCGCTGCGAACTATGCCCGCGCCGCTGCGTCCTCAAGCCCGGCCAACGCGGCTTTTGCTTCGTCCGCTCAAACCACGACGGACTCATCGTCTCCGACACCTACGGCCGCAGCTCCGGCTTCGCCGTGGACCCAGTGGAAAAGAAGCCGCTCAACCACTTCCACCCCGGTTCCAGTGTGCTGAGTTTCGGCACGGCTGGCTGCAATTCCGGTTGCCGATTCTGCCAAAACTGGGATATTGCCAAAGCCCGCAGCTTCGACCGGCTCGGCATGGAAGCCAGTCCGGAGAAAATCGCGCAGGTCGCGGCCGACCGGGGCATCGATTCGGCGGCGTTCACCTATAACGATCCGATCGTGTTCGCCGAATATGCCATCGACACGGCCGAAGCCTGCCGAGCGCTCGGCATCCATCCCATCGCCGTGACTGCCGGATACATGAGCGCCCGAAGCCCGGCCCGACTTCTACGCGGCCATGGACGCCGCCAACATCGACCTCAAAGGCTTCACCGAAGAGTTCTATTGGAAAGTGACCGGCACTCATCTGGCCGATGTGCTCGAGACCATCGACTATGCGGTCAACGAGGCACGCACACCAGAAGGCGAACACGTGTGGGTGGAGCTCACCACGCTACTCATCCCTGGATTCAACGATGACGACGCCCAGCTGCATGCTGAATGTACATGGATACGCGAGCACTTGGGTCCGGACGTGCCGCTGCACTTCTCCGCATTCCACCCCAGTTACCGCATGATGGACGTACCGCCCACCCCGCACGAGACTCTGACCCGCGCCCGAGACATCGCCCTCGAAGAGGGACTCAATTATGTGTACACAGGCAACGTGCATGATCGTGAAGGCGATACCACGTATTGCCCAAACCCTGAATGCCGGGCCAAGCTCGTGGAACGCGATTGGTATCGAATCATTGCCAATCGTTTATCTGCCGGATACGGTGGCAATGGGCACTGCCCCGTATGCAGGACTGCTATCGCCGGACGTTGGTAATCTGCCTCAGGTCGCCCGCGCGATTCACCGCAGATCGCCAATACGCGCGGCAATCGTCCTCATCGATTTGAGGCTCGCCTCATAGCGCGCGGCTGCCACAATCAGAATGATGCCGCCCAAAGCAAGCCACAATGCCGGCCAGCTACGCAGCATCGGGCGTACTTGCGGCAAACGCACACCCACAATCAGCGCGGCCGCTCCGGACAGGCCGGCGATAAGATCCACCGGGGCATACGGTTGCGGGTTGGTCCATGCAAGACCGAGGAGTATTACGCCGGCAAGAATGGTGGCGCATGTCTCAATAACCTGTGATGCGGTCAGCCGTCCCGACGAACGCCCGAATCGCTCTTGCGCGACTGATGGTTGGTTCGGCTGGGCCATTGCCGGATTCGGGTAGGGGCAGGGAGAAGCATAGGCCCGGCCCGGCTGTTACGGTTGATACGGGCAGGCCGCTTGTTCCGGGACCGACATAGGCGATTGCGCAAACGGTGGCATGGCCATTGGCTGTTGCGATACCGCTTGTTGTGGAACTGCCGTTGGGAATTGCGGGGGCTGCAGCAGAAAATTGCGGGGCCCATGCTGGGGCCGGTTGATACACCGGCTGCTCCGAGGATTCCGGCTGATTCCCCTGTTGCTCGGTCGGTTGCGTCATCGTGCCCTTCTACCCTTCTAGCCGTCATTGTTGCACGAGTGAGTCCGAATGCCAAGATGAAGGTCGGAATAGTGCGAATAGCAGGCGGGCTTGTCGGTTCACGCGAATATCGTGGAACACATGACTTCCAATACCCTTCGTATGTCAACCATGTTCCTGCGCACCCTGCGCGAGGACCCCGCTGATGCCGATGTCGATTCAGCCAAGCTGCTGCAGCGCGCCGGCTATATCCGCAAGGCCGCACCCGGTATCTGGACCTGGCTGCCGCTCGGTCTGCGCGTGCTGAACAAGATCGAGGCCATCATCCGCGAGGAGATCAACGGCATCGCCGCCCAGGAAGTGCACTTCCCGGCCCTGCTGCCGCGCGAACCCTACGAGGCCACCCATCGCTGGGAGGAGTACGGCGATAACATCTTCCGTTTGAAGGATCGCCACGAGGCCGATTACCTGCTGGCCCCCACCCACGAGGAGATGTTCACCCTTCTGGTCAAGGACATGTACTCCTCTTACAAGGACCTGCCCGTCACCCTGTACCAGATCCAGACCAAGTACCGCGACGAGTTCCGTCCGCGCGCCGGCCTGATCCGTGGTCGTGAATTCGTCATGAAGGACGCCTACTCCTTCACCATCGATGAAGAAGGCATGCGCAAGGCCTACTATGACGAGCGCGGCGCTTACGAGCGTATCTTCCAGCGTCTTGACCTGAAGTACGTACCTGTGTTCGCCATGTCCGGCCCGATGGGCGGCTCCGCATCCGAGGAGTTCCTGGCTCCGATGCCGATCGGCGAAGATACCTTCGCGCTGGCACCTTCCGGCAAGGCATGGAATGTGGAGGCCCTGAGCACTCCGGAACTACCGGAAATCGATGCTTCCACCACTCCCGCCGCTTCCAAGGAAGCCACCCCGGATGCCAAGACCATCGATAACATGATCGAGCGTGCCAACGCCGACCACCCGCGTACTGATGGCCGTGAATGGCAGGCTTCCGACATCCTCAAGAACGTGGTGATCACCGTCAAGCACCCTGAGGATGAAGAGCATGACGAGCCGTGGCGTGAAGTGATTGTCGTCGGCGTGCCCGGCGACCGTACGGTGGATATGAAGCGACTGGAAGCCCAGTTCGCGCCCGCCGAACTTGAGGAAGCCACTGAGGAAGACCTGAAGCAGCACCCCGAACTGGTGCCCGGTTACATCGGACCGATGGTGCTTGGCCCGCAGGCCGAGGCTGCTGGCGTGAAGAACCCGGTTCGCTACCTGATCGACGCGCACGTGGTCAAGGGTTCCGCTTGGTTCACTGGTGCCGATGAGAACGAGGTCGACTACTACAACCTGGTGTACGGCCGTGACTTCAAGGTCGACGGCGTGGTGGAAGCCGTTGAGGTTCGCCACGGCGACATGAGCCCGGATGGTTCCGGTCCGTTGAGCTTCGAGCGTGGTGTGGAAATCGGTCAGGTGTTCCAGCTGGGTCTCAAGTACTCCAAGGCACTGGACCTGAAGGTGCTCGACCAGAACGGCAAGGCCGTGCCGGTGTGGATGGGCTGCTATGGCATCGGTGTTTCCCGCGTGCTGGCCTGCATCGCCGAAACACACCACGACGAAGCCGGCTTGGCTTGGCCGTCCGTGATTGCCCCGGCCGCCGTGCACGTGGTGGCCACCGGCAAGGACGCCGTGGCGTTTGAAGGTGCCGAGAAGCTGGTCGCCGAGCTTGAAGCCAAGGGCCTTGAGGTTATTTACGATGACCGCAAGAAGGTGTCTCCGGGCGTCAAGTTCAAGGATGCCGAGCTGATCGGCGTGCCGCTGGTCGCCGTGGTCGGCCGCGATTACGTCAACGACGGCACCATCGAACTGCGCGACCGCAACGGCGAAAACAAGGTCGCCGTGCCCGCCGCCGAAGCCGCCGACGCGCTCGCCGAGCGCTTCGCCGCCCTCAGTTGAGTCCCACTTACTCAGCCTCGGCGTTAATCGCATCAAGCGCCATTCTGCCCAGTCGCAGAATGGCGCTTTGCTGTGGATAACCGAAACTTATCCACATTCTTAAAAATTCAACTGCGTCACAGTATCCACATTTGCCAGTTGCCCTTGTGCACTTCAAACGTCATGCCTCACAGTGGAGGTACCGCTGGGGCGTGCAAGCCGGCAATGAAGCCGGAGACAGGCTCCGGCGGTCCACATCCAAACAACAGGCCAGCAGGCTGAGGAAAGGACCGATCATGGCAAATCAACAAGCAGCAGTGACCGTCACCGGCTTTGTGGCCGGTGATCCGACACTAGGCGGAACCGAGAGCTTCCGCGTGCTGACATTCCGTATGGGCAGCACGCGCAGTCGACTCAACCCGACTACCAGACAATGGGAGGATTACGGAACCGCATGGGTGGGCGTCAAAGCGTTCCGTGCTTTGGCCGTGAACGCCGCCAGTTCGGTTCGCCGCGGTGACCGCATCATTGTGGTCGGCTCACTCATCACCGAGCAGTGGACCAATGAGCAAGGCGAACCGCGCAGTAGAACCGTTCTCGAAGCCACCAACATTGGGCATGACCTGACCTTCGGCACCACGTCGCTGATCAAGCCACAGCGTGCCGGTAATGGGAACGGAGGCAATGGTGGCAACGGTAACGGCAATGCCAACGGTGCCGTCGAAGGTATGGATGGCGGAAACGGGCAACGAGCATCGTCGCCGTACGTTAGGCCAACGCAATATGGCGCGGGCGGTGCCGCATCCGGTGTGGGTATTGACCCGTATGCGACCTCGTCGGAATCTGGCCCCGTCGAATTTGGGGTCACCTCCGATTCCGGCCAATCGCCGTCGCCATCAACCGAGTCCGCGGCCGTGGCCGATGCCGTCATGTCGCAACCGGACGCCGACACCAATCAACCACAGCCCGTGGCCCAACAAACCTACGTCGACGGTTTCGCCGAATCTTCCAATCCCAGTGATTCCGAATTCTGAGTGCCAACCATACATCATGAAAAACCGCTGTGTTCGCCTGTAATCGAGGCAAACACAGCGGTTTTCCTTTACATAACGGGGATTACCAAATACGCACACGGTCCTTGGGCGCGAGCCACATGGCGTCGCCTTCGGTCACGCCAAAGGCATCGTAGAAGAGGTCCACGTTGCTGGCGATGCCGTTGGTGCGGAATTCGGCCGGAGAATGCGGGTCGATCTGCAGGTACTGTTCGGCCAGCTCGTCGCGGTTCTTGGTGCGCCAGATGGAGGCGTAGCTCAGGAAGAAGCGCTGCAGGCCGGTGAATCCGTCCATTTCGGGGGCGGTATCGAGCAGTGCCTTGATGGCGGCGGGGGAGCCGTCTTCTTTGGCGTCGGACTTACCTGCCGCCTTGCCGAGCGCGAATGCATACGCCTTGAGCGCGATGTTCACGCCGCCCAAATCGCCGATATTCTCGCCGATGGTCAGCGCGCCGTTCACGTGCGGTGCCTTATCAGGCTCGTCAGCGTACTTCTCGGCCAGCTGCAGCGGCACAAAGCTGTTGTACTGGGCGATCAATGCGCCGGTACGGGCCTCGAAGTTCTTGCGATCCTCGTCGGTCCACCAGTTGTTGAGCTTGCCGTCGCCGTCGTACTGCGAACCCTGATCGTCGAAGCCATGGCCGATCTCGTGGCCGATCACTGCGCCGATGCCGCCATAATTCGCCGCATCCTCGGCCTTCGGGTCGAAGAACGGGGGCTGCAGAATCGCGGCCGGGAACACGATGACGTTCATGCTCGGCTCGTAGTAGGCGTTCACCGTCTGCGGATTCATCAGCCATTCGTCCTTGTCGACCGACTTGCCGACCTTGGCCAGCTGATAGCCGGTCTCGTACAGGTTCGCGGCCTTGGCGTTCTCGGCGGGCAGCGCATCCGCGGAAACACTCAGCGCCGAATAATCGCGCCAGTGGTTGGTGTAGCCGATCTTCGGCGTGAACTTGGAGATCTTCTCCAGAGCCTTGGCCTTGGTGTCCTCGCCCAGCCAATCGGAATTGGTGATGGACACGCGGTAGGCGTCAATCAGATTGGCGACCAGCTCTTCCATGCGGCGCTTCGAGCTTTCGGGGAAGTGCAGGCGCACGTATTCGCGGCCCACATCTTCACCACAAATGCCGTTGACCAGGCTCACCGCGCGCTTCCAACGATCGCGCTGCTTCTTGGCACCGGAGAGCACCTTGCCGTAGAAGTCAAAGTTGGTGGTGTCGAAGTCGCGAGACAGGGAGGAGGCGAAGCCCAGAATCATGTGAACACGGGCCCACAGCTTAAGGTCGGCCAGATCGGCCTCGGCCCAGAACGCATCAAGACCAGTGAGGAAGCTCGGCTCGTGCACAATGACGCGCGCGAACACAGACTTGAAATCAATCGGCTGAGCCTTGGCGGCTTCGGTGGCGTCATAAGCGGTCTGCCAAGCGTCGATCCAAGAACCGAGATCGAAGTTTTTCAGCGTGGCGGCCAGATCGGCGTAATCGGTAGGGTTGTAGGTCTTCACCGAGTCGCGCGTGGCCACATTGTCCCAATGGTTGGCGGCGATCTTGGTTTCCACGGCAAGGAAGTGGCGGGCCATGCCGAGCGCGGCTTCGCTGGGAACCGTGGCGGGAGCGTTGCTCTCGTCATCGCCGGTGTTGGACGGCAGCTCATCGCCACCGTTGGATTCGGCGGCGGGCGCGTACCCGGCGTTCACCAGCTGGGTGGCGACCATCGCCACGTATGCTTCGCGCACGGGGACGTAGTGGTCCTCACGATAGTAGGCTTCGTCCGGCAGGCAAAGGCCGGCCTGCTCAAGGTGGGCGATGTTGCGGTCCGGGTCGCCCGGGTCGCCGTAAACGGCCAAGCCGAACAGATCGGGGCCGCCGGCTGGGTTGATCGTGCCGAGCACGCGCGTGAGTGCGGCCTTGTCGATGGCGGAATCGATGAGGTCAAGCTCGTCGCGGATTGGGTCAAGCCCGGCGGCCTCTATGGCGTCGGTGTTGAGGAATGAGCGGTACAGGGCCTCAGACTTGACAGCCGGGCAGTCGTCGGCGTCGAGGATGTCGCGTACTTGGTTTTCGGCGTCTTCGGCAAGCTTGTCGAAGGAGCCGTAGCGCGAACGATCGTCGGGCAATCGGTAGGTGTCGATCCATGGGCCATTCACGTAGCGGAACAGGTCGTTGGTCGGCTTGATGACGGAGGAGAACGATGCCGGGTCGATGCCCGACGTCAGCGTTTCGGTTTCGTTGGTCACGGCCCTAAGCCTAATCGCGGCGGGGGAGAAGCGTTGATGGTGCAGATATTGCGTTATGGGCATTGCGCTGTCAGTGAACTAGACAGATTGCCTAATTGTGGTGATGGTTCAAATTAGACAACTTGTCTATCATAGTATGTGGAATCTGAACATGGACCTTGAGCTAAGGAGTTACGATGAGCAATCCGAACGAGGACCAGTGGAATGGCCAGACGGGCCAGCCCAACCAGAGCCAGCCGAACCAGCCGAATCCGGCGGGTCAACCGGGCCAACCGCAGTATGGTGCGTATGACAGCAATCATGGCGGCCAATATCCTCCGCAAGGTGCGCCGGGAGCGCAAGACACTCAGAATCAGCATGCGCAGAACGGCCAGCCACAAGGCGAACCGAACCAGAACCCGTACTACGGCCCGTACGCCTACAATCCGAACTATGGCCCGAACGGCCAGCCGGCATGGGGGCCGGACGGTCGGCGGTATCAGGCGGACGGCCAATCGAATAGCCAAGCGGACGGGCAGCCGAATGGTCCATGGGGCGATCAAAGTCAACCCGGCTGGCAGCAGACCAACTGGTATGTCGGCAATTTCAGTCCATTCCGCCTGATCGAGGAATGGCTGCCGGAAAAAGCCAAGACCAAGATTCGCATCATTTACGGCGTGGTGGGCGTGGCCGCCATCGCCTTGGGCGCTGCGCTGTTGCTGGTGCCGAACAAGACGCTGGCTTTGGCCGCATTGTTGCTCGGCGTGTATTTCGTGATTTCCGGCGTGGTGCGCATCGTCAGCGCTCTCGTGGAGCCGGGTCTGCCGGGCGGCTGGCGTGTGCTGGACGTGTTCGTCGGCATTCTGCTGACCTTTGGCGGCGTGGTGGTTGTGCGCAACTACGGCATGACCGGTCAGACGCTGGCATTACTCATTACTTTGATGGTCGGTTTCGGATGGATTATGGAAGGCGTGCTGTCGCTGGTTGAATCGTGGCGTATCCCGCATTCCGGCTGGGCCATCGCCTATGCCATCATCTCGATTATCGCCGGCTTCGTGGTGCTGATGAGCCCGCTGAGCTCCGCCGTATTCATGATTATCTTCGGCGGATGCGCCATGGTGGTGATGGGGATTACTTCAGTGATTCGCGCGTTCACTTTCGGCAAGCGTCGCAAGTAATCTCACGCTTCATGCAACCAGTCCCCAGACAATCAATCCAAAGCGCCCGTGCAGGCTATGTGCTGCCGGGCGCTTTTTCTCGGCCTTGGCTATTAATGGGCTGCGAGTGGATTTCAGGTAGGCTTCTGGCGGTTGACCTCGGGCTGGTCTAGAGTTGAGAACAAGTCTCAACAAGGTAGAAAGAATCTCATGATCGAACTGAAAACCCCTCGTGAAATCGAGGAAATGAAGCCGGCTGGTCGTTTTGTCGGCGGCATTCTGAAGGAACTGCAGGAGACCACCAAAGTTGGTACCAACCTGCTCGAAATCGACGAGTTCGTCCACAAGAAGATCGTGGACCGCAAGGGCGCCGAATCCTGCTATGTTGACTACGCTCCTGACTTCGGCACCGGCCCGTTCGCCCACTACATCTGCACCTCCGTCAACGACGCCGTGCTGCACGGCGTGCCGTACGACTACAGCCTGAGGACGGCGACCTCGTCTCCCTCGATCTCGCCATCTCTGTGGACGGCTGGGTGGCCGATTCCGCCGTCAGCTTCGTGGTCGGCAAAGACCCGGACCCCGAAGACCTGCGCATCATCAAGTGCACTGAGGAAGCGCTCGCCGCCGCCATCGACGTGGCCAAGCCCGGCAACCGTCTCGGCGACATCTCCAACACCATCGGCGACGTCGCGCGCGAATACGGCTACCCGATCAACCTCGAGTTCGGCGGTCACGGCGTGGGCCACATCATGCACGGCGACCCGCACGTGCCGAACGACGGCCGCGCCCACCACGGCTACAAGCTGCGCGAAGGCCTGGTCATCGCCATCGAACCGTGGTTCCTCAAGACCACCGACGAGATCTTCCAGGATCCGAAGGACGGCTGGACCTTGCGCGCCTCCGACGGCTCGCGCGGCGCCCACTCCGAGCACACCATCGCCATCACCGAGAACGGCCCGATCGTTTTCACCGATCGCACCAACCTCTGATCGGCGTTTGGCGTATGGTAGGTGCCTGATTGGCCTGTGATGGGCGATCAGCGTCTCATTAGCCGTCCGTCTGTTCGCGGTTTTCCCGCGAATTCGAGACGTAACAAGCCGAAGTGCGTTTGCTTTGATAGCATGAGCGCACTTCGGCTTTCGTGTATCGACCGGCATTCGCCAGCGGTAACACAGAAGACATAGAGTACCGAACACTAGTGTTCGCGAACGCGTGAACGTTAATGTTTGGGGTAAGTGGTTCATGAAGAGGAAGGTGCGCGAATGGCAACGGCACAACTTGATGTCGATTCGAACAAGTTCAACCTGCCCGTGGTTAAGGCTAGTGCAGGGCCGGATGGCATCGTCGTTTCCAAACTGCGCAACGATGGCTGGGTAACGCTTGATCCCGGATTCCTCACCACCGCGCAGTGCGAATCGAAAATCACCTACATCGACGGCAAGCATTCGATTTTGCGCTACTGCGGTTACCCCATCGAGCAACTGTGCGAGAACTCCGATTTTCTGGAGGTGGCGTGGCTGCTGCGCCACGGCGAGCTGCCGAGCAGGGCTGAGTATGAGCAGTTCTGTGCGGACATCAATCACAAGACGATGGTTGGCGAAGACTTCCGTACCTTCATGGGTTCGTTCCCGCGCTCCGCTCATCCGATGAGCGTGCTTGCCTCCGCCATCAATGCGCTGGCCACGTTCTACCCGGACACCACCGATATTTCTGACAACGACCAGCTTGATGAGGCCGCCAAGATCATCATGGCCAAGGCCCGTACGATTGTGTCGTACATCTTCCGCCGTCGTCGCGATGAGCCGATGCTGTACCCCGATTACGCGCGCGGCTATGTGGACGACTTCCTGCGCATGTGCTTCGCTGTGCCGTACGAGCCGTTTGAATCCGACCCGCTGTATGTGCATGCTTTGGGTCGTTTGTTGATTATTCATGCCGACCATGAGCAGAACTGCTCGACCTCGGTGGTGCGTATCGCCGGTTCCGCCCACGCCAACCTGTATTCGGCGGTGGCCGCTGGCGTCAATGCGCTGTCTGGTCCGTTGCATGGTGGTGCGAATGAGGCCGTACTGCGCCAATTGAAGGCGATTCGTGATTCCGGCAAGTCTGTGGCCGAGTTCGTGCGTGATGCCAAGGAGAATGGCCAGAAGATTTCCGGCCTTGGCCACCGTGTATACAAGTCGTATGATCCGCGCGCGGCGATTGCCAGGAAGTATCTGGAAAAGATCATGGAGCGCGAAGATACGCAGAAGCTGCCGTCTGACGAGCGCGCGCTGTTCGCCGTGGCCACCGAGCTTGAAGATATTGCGCTGAATGACGAATATTTCGTATCGCGCAACCTGTATCCGAACGTCGACTTCTACACGGGCTTGATTTATCGGGCGATCGGCTTCGATCCGGCCATGTTCACCACGCTGTTCGCGCTGGGCCGCATTCCCGGTTGGATTGCGCAGTACCGTGAGATGTTGGCCGACCCGAATACCAAGATCGGCCGCCCACGCCAGGTCTACACCGGTCCGGTCGAGCGCGATTTCGTGCCGATGGACGAGCGGTGATTGTTGGTTTGAGAAAGCGCTTCGCTGGAGATTCCAGTGAGGCGCTTTCTATATGTACAGCGCAAACCAGCTATGCTGCGACGGCTGCATAAGAACTAGCAGGGCTAGTTCTGAAATTGAAATAATGTGTGCGGTATCGAGGCGCACCGAGGGAAGGCGTACGAAGGTACGTCGACCGAGGGGCAACGAAGATAACGCTCCATTATTTCAATTTCAGTTCTTGTGCAGCTTGGCGTTGAGCTCAATTCCCACCTTGCGGTAGCGGGCTTCGATGCGGCCGTTCACCGAGTTGCGGATAAACAGAATGTTGTCTTTGCCGGAGAGCTCAGCACCCTTGACCACTTCCAGCGGTTCGCCAGCGGCGGCCTTGGCCTTGTCCAGATGGTGATCTTAGTGCCGGCGGTGATGTACAGACCGGCTTCGACGGTGCAGTTATCGCCCAGAGAGATGCCGATACCGGCGTTGGCGCCGAGCAGCGAGTGCTCGCCGATGGAATTGCGCAGCTTGCCGCCACCGGACAAGGTGCCCATGATGGAGGCACCGCCGCCGATGTCGGAACCGTCACCCACGACCACGCCTTGCGAAACACGGCCTTCGACCATGGAGACGCCGAGCGTGCCGGCATTGAAGTTCACGAATCCGGCGTGCATCACGGTGGTGCCGGAAGACAAGTAAGCGCCGAGGCGCACGCGGTCGGCGTCGCCGAGGCGCACGCCGGTGGGCACTACGTAATCGATCATGCGCGGGAACTTATCCACACCGAACACGTTGACAGTGGCGGCAGGAGCTGCGGCAGGCAGTCCGGCCTGGGAGGCGAAAGCGAGAGCGGCTTCGGTGGAGGCGCGTTCGACGTCGGCCTTGCGCAGCGTGAAGTCTTCAACGGCGAAGGGGCCGTAGTTGGTCCACACCACATTGGCGAGCTGGGCGAAGATGCCGTCGAGGTTCAGCGTGTTCGGCTTGGCCATGCGCATGCTCATCAAATGGAGCTTCAGGTAAGCGTCCGCGGCATTACTGATCGGCTCGTCCAACTGGCTGACGACGAATACCGGCACGCGGCGAATGCCACGGGCGTCGGCCTCATCGTGAGCCAAAGTACCGAAATTGTGGTTCGGGCGATCGGACTCGGCCGGTGCCTCACCGAGATTCAGTTCGGGGTACCAGACGTCCAGGGTGGTGCCGGCGGCGTCTACGCTGGCCAGACCCCAGCCCCATGCGGTACGCTCTTCGCTCATAGTTGCTCCTTATTGTTGTACGCGCTAGTGCACGCTTGTGGACGCGCGATGCGATTAATGATTCCCACCTTAGCCTTATGTGCGCCTAGGTGAGGGACGATGCCCGCGAAATGGCTTGAAATCGTATTTCCCGGTAAAAAATTACCGAGTGTGATTGGCGATGGGATGATAGGTTCTCCGGTGAAATTCGCTGGTGAACAACTCGACAAGGAGGTGTGCGATGTGATGTTGCATCATTCGGGAGCATAGGCTGTGGCCATGCGACGCCCGGCATCATAGAGTTTGCGCTTGAGCGAATCGGGCTCAAGAATCACTACGCGGCCATCCCAGGAATACTGCAATGCCCACCAGAACACAGCGCGTTCGGGAGCATCGACGATGACTTCGAACTGTGTGCCGTCCGGTGAATGTTTGATTTGAGGGTCGTCGAACCATTCGAACACGTTGTTGAGCATGGATTCGTCTCGTACGGCCATGCGGATGCGAATCGGGGCATCGGCTACGGGGTATGGACGGTGGCGCATGAAGTTCACTGCGTCAAAATCAGCTGGTGCTGGTTTTTCCAGTGGCACTGTGCCGTTCCTGCCTTTGGCGCTGACGTTGGCGATTCGGTTGACCACGAAAATGCGGAGGTTGTCTTCGCCATGCAGGTGGCAGATGAGGTAATAGCGTCCGTTCTTGTACACCATCTGGTAAGGGTCGGCGGTGTAGGTAATTCGGCCTGCACCCGTACGGCTTTTATGCGGTATCAAGGTGCCATCCGGTCCGTAATCACGGTATTGGAAGGTTACGCCGTGGCCTTCTTCGATGGCTTGATTCAGCTGGTCGATAGTGGATAGGAACTCACCGTTGATATGCGTGTAGGTGGCCACATGGTCCAGGTAGCCTACTGCCTGCCCGGCGGCGCCTGCGAGCTCGCGGATTTTACCGATGAGGTCGTCCATGGTGTCGAGGCTGATGCGAGATAGGGTAAGACTGTCTAGCAGCAGTCGCATTTCGGCGGTGGACAGGAATGCATCAAGATACCAGCCGGGTTGTGGATTCTTGCATTCGATGCCGGCAAGATCACTTTCGGCGAGATGCCCGATATGTCTGCCGAGAAATTCCGTGGCGGTAAGCTTTTTGAGCTGATTTCGTATGGTCTTCTCGGTCGGCAGCTCGCTTGGATCTTCCAGCTGGTGTTTACGGGCAAGTTCATCGAGTATTTGCCGCACGGTCAGGCCATGCCCAAAGTAGCTGTGACGCCACAGCACCTCGAAGATTTCGAGGGTGGTGTTCCCTGCATAGGATTTGCGTTGCGCCGGCTTGTCTGCATCCATACATTAAGGCTACCGCGCGCTTCGTCTAGGATGGAAACGTTGGGTTGAAATACATTCGCTGGAAAGGAGGCTCGCCCATGAGCAAAAGGTATGGTGTGTTTGGACATGTTCCCGATAATGCGGATGACGATGGCCTCCTGCCTTATGAGGATGATGATTCCGGCGTTTCCTGGGGCCATGCGTTGCGTCGTCGCAACCCTTGGAAAAGGGGAGACGACGAAGATGCCGATTACGACGACGGTCGGTATGACATAGATGACACTGATGACACTAATGGGGGCAGGGGCATCTATGCCGGTAAAAACGGCGGAGTAGGCGGCATTTCTGGTGAGACGGGTGGAATACTTGGTAGCTCAGGCGCGGCCGGCAGCAGAGACGTAACGTTTGGCGGAACGGACAGTTTGTCCGCCGCCGATGCGGTGATGCCCTATCGTCTCAGGCAAGGACGTTCCGTATGGTTCGACGATGAGGACGAAGGCCATTTCGCCGGGTCTGCGAAGCGTGCCGAAGCCCATGCCGTCCCTATCCTTGCGTTACGCAACGATGTGGAATCGTCATCGTCGAATGCCGTGCTCGCTCGTGCCCGTAGCATTGCGCGCAAAGCGGCCACCATGGTTATCAATCCGGTATACAGCGAAAATCATCGAACCGGGTATGCCGAACTTGACGGTATTCTACGTGGCACCACCAGCCCATCAAGTAGGTATCGCACCAGCGTGCAATTCGACCTCGATACGGGAGAAGCCGTCGGTGGCAAGTGCTCATGCCCGGCTTACGGCCGTGGCTATGGCATGTGCAAGCACATGATTGCGCTCGCCTTCATATTCTGCGATGATCCGCAGCGTTTTGAAGGCTACCGTGCCGGGGCCGCACGACCGTCTCGGACGCTGATTGACTATATGGAGCACGCCGATAGGCAAGACGCTCAAGCCAAAATTCGTCGTCGCAATGCGGTTATGCGTCGGTTTGATGCCACGCAAGGGAAAAACGGTGCAAATGCTCGGCGTACAAAAAGCGGATACGGCTCTCGTGCCGGCACCCGAGGCGGCGGGTATCAGGGTGACAGCGAGACTGTGGGCTTGGGGCAGGTGCAGCTTGTCCCGATATTGAGTTTCATCGACGGCGTGTGGAGCGTGGAGTTCAAGATCGGCTCGGCTTCCAATGGGTCCAGCTATGTGCTGAAATCGATTCCGCAATTTGTGCTTGCCATGGCGAACGGCGACTATGCGGATTATGGGCAGAAGCTTGCCTTTACTCATACGCCGAATATGCTCGATGATGATTCGCGCCCACTGCTGGACGTCCTTGATGATGCGATGGCCGTGCGTCGTGCGGCCGAGCAGCAGGACAGGTATTACGGGCATATCGCCATCGACCGTCATCTGACGCTTTCAGCACCGGAAGTGGCCCGGTTGCTGTCCGTACGTGAGGGCAGAGGCGTACAGCTCGTGCTGAACACATGGTTCTCCGGGCAGCCTGCATCGGTGCCAGTTGATGGTGGCGAGCCAGATTTTCTCATGCGCATTGCGCGGCGTGATTTCAATACGTATGGTCCGGATGCCGGATACCTGCTTACCGGAGTGCCAGCGGTGGAAACCGTGATTGACGGCGGCAAGAATGTATGGCTGTTGCTCGCCTCCACTAATCCGGCCGGTGCGGTATCCGCCATGGTGGCGGGCTCTCAGCGTAAAAGCGCAGCAGGATGCCGATTCGTCCGTTGCCCGAAACGATTGATTCCGTTGCGAGGACTATTGGGAGACCTGTTTGAACCCGATGGCGAGGGACAGGTCATTGCCGGCGATGACATCGCCCTATTCGCACGCACGCTATTGCCTCAGCTGGTTGGCGCCGGACTGTTGGAGGCCAGTGAGATTCCTCGCGAGCTGGCTGAATTAAGTCCTACGGAATGCAGCCTCCAGTTTTATCTGGATCGTGATGAGCATGGTGTGCAATGCGAGGTCAAGGCACGCTACGGCGATGCCATTGTCCCGTTGCTACCCGATGGCCCGACGGTGCATGCTGAGGGCGAGCGTTCCATCCCCTTGTCTTGGGGCGTGATTGGGCGTGATTTCGACGCTGAGCATCTTGCGATTGATGTAGTGCGTGAATTCTTTACCATGCCTGACCAGCGCAAGCGCGTTGCGGCCGCCACTCATCAGACGGTGAATGGGTTCCGACGCCGGCCGCGCGAAAGGCCACCAAAAATTCGTGTCTGATGCGGCCACTATCGATCGCGATGACACCACGCAGATCGTTCGTCTCTTTGACGAGGGATTGCCGGCACTAAAGGAAGTGGGGGAGGTCTTCACCACACCGGCTTTTGACCGGCTGATCGCGCCCAAGCCACCAAGCGTCAAAGTCGGGTTGTCCATCAAAGGCAACTTGGTGGAGATATCACCCCTCGCTGATGAAGTGCCGCCGGACGAAGTGGGTGCCTTGCTATCTTCGTACCGTCGGCGTCAACGATTCCATCAGTTGAAGGACGGCACGCTTGTCAAACTCAGCGGCGCGAATCTCAGCACGTTGGACCGATTGGCCAGCGACCTCGATCTGAGCGAGCAGCAGCTCAACTCCGGACTGATCGAGTTGCCGGGCGGTCGAGCATTCCTACTGGATGGTGAGCTGCCGGATGACGGCTCCGATGTAGTCAAGGACGCTTCGTTCACCGAATACATCGACGATCTCAAGATCATCGACCCTAAGTCGTATGAAGTGCCGGATAGTCTCAAGCATATTCTGCGCCCTTATCAGGTCGAAGGCTTTCAATGGCTGAACACGTTGTGTGACAAGGGTTTTGGCGGCATTCTGGCCGATGAGATGGGCTTGGGTAAATCCGTGCAGCTTATCGCGTTGCTCCTGTCTCGATATCAGCGGAATACCGGCGAGATGGGCAACGGCAGCCTTGGCCCATCGCTGATCGTGTGCCCGGCGTCCTTGGTGTACAACTGGGGTGCCGAATTCACCAAGTTCGCCCCGAGCTTCAATGCCGTGGTGGTGGCCGGTACCAAAGCCGAGCGCCGTACCGCCATCGGCCGTGCGTTCCGGGCGGATGAACCCACCGTGCTCATCACCTCATACGACCTGCTGCGCCGAGATGTCGATGATTACACCGCCAATGAGCAACGTTTCAATGTCATGGCATTGGATGAAGCCCAGTACATCAAGAATCACACCACGAAAATAGCCAAAGCGGTCAAGGCCGTGGCCGCCGACCATCGTTTCGCCTTGACCGGCACGCCGATCGAAAACCGACTCTCCGAACTTTGGAGCATTTTCGACTTCCTGATGCCGGGGCTGCTCGGCTCATATAAGCGATTCCATGAGCGTTATGAGTTGCCCATCTCCAATGCCCGGGCCGCCGCACAAGTCAATCCTGAGGCCGCTCGGGTATCTCGCCAATTGCAGTCGTTGGTGGGCGTGTTCATCAAGCGCAGGCTGAAGTCCCAGGTGTTGACCGATTTGCCGGACAAGCTAGAGACCACGCTGACCGTGCGGCTTGCCGGCGAACAGCGCAAACTGTATGCGGCTCACGAGCAGCGGCTCAGAATGCAGCTCGAACACAGCGAAGAAGCCGATTTCAACACGTCGAAGATTCGCATCCTCGCCGAGTTGACCAAGTTGCGCCAGATCTGCTGCGATCCGAGGCTGCTGTACGCCGATGCCAAGGATCAATCGGCCAAGCTTGCCGCCATCACCGAACTGGTGGAAACCTGTGTGAACGAAGGCAAGAAGGCGCTGATCTTCTCCCAGTTCACCAGCTTCCTTGATCTGATCGCCGAACGTTTCGACGCGCAAGGCCTGCGCTACTACACCATCACCGGCTCCACGCCCAAGAAGAAGCGTCTCGAACTCGTCGACCAGTTCAATGCGGACGATACGCCTGCCTTCCTGATTTCCCTGAGGCCGGCAACACCGGACTGAACCTGACCGGTGCCAGCGTGGTCATCCACGCCGACCCATGGTGGAACGCCGCCGCACAGGATCAGGCCACCGACCGAGCACATCGTATCGGCCAGACCGAAGACGTCAACGTGTATCAGGTGGTGGCCAAGGACACCATCGAAGAACGTATCTTGGAGCTTCAGCATACTAAGAGCGAGCTCGCCCGCCAGTTCACCGACGCTTCCTTGCTTGCCGACGAAGCCGGCACCGGCGCCAGCGCCCTCACCGAAGCCCCCGCCTCCATCGCCACCCTCACCAAGGACGATCTCCTCAATCTGCTGGGATGAGAAGATTCTGCTCGGTGCTCTTGAGCTTGGGGATGGAAACAGTCTGGGCTTTGTGGACCCGTTCGCTAAGCCGAGACCGGAGTCGATAGCGGTGTGGCATGGTTCGTGCGTGGGGAGCGTGATTCAGTTGTTGGCTGAGGCGATTCGGACGCTGTCGTTTTGTGCTTTGTTTTGCCGTTGACCAATTGAAATGCTCGTTGGTAGGAGACCCCCAATAAAGCTCCGATTTGTCGATACGTGAGTCCCTCGTTGCGTAGGGCCTGTGCGGCGAGTCGGGATTCGGCAGCCGCTTGTGCGTTGGCTTTTTTTGCTATTTCGCGCTGCCGGAACATTTCTGTTACGTGTTGTTTGGCTTGTTTCGGCAACACAAACGTCACCTTGAGCTCCGGATTGTCGTCGTCGTTCATGACAGTGATGAGATCTTTAGCCATTGGCTCGATATCGTCAAGTCCTTTGGCCTGGGTCGACCGTTCGATAGCTGGTACCTGAACGTACCAATATCGGTCATCGGGTTGCACAAGCACGTCATAGTTGCTCATTGCCACCACCCCTTTCCGAGTTTCTGCTCGCTCTCGTTGATGATATCCAGCGTGGTTCGTTCTGAGACTTCATTATGGCGGGGGATGGGTATCCTCAACCCGTCCAGGCAGTAAACCTCATGTCTGCTGCCTTGCCGTAACAAATAGAAATCGAGCCCTCGCTGCTTTGCCGCTTGCCGAAGTTTCTTGATGATGAGTTTTCTTCGTGTCATCATAACTCTCAATCCCGCACTAGACAAAATGCGTATGTCGAATTGCCGGGTGGGAGTTGTGGGTAAACGTAGAGATGTTCATTGGTCCTCTTTCTGTTGTCTGACGCGTCGTTGCGTGCGGGTGCATTTGACGGTATGGGATGAGGTCTCTGATTGGCAAGCTGAACGGGGGTATGTGGTTCTAGCTTCCGAGTTATCCACATTGATAAGGTGCTTTTTTAAAGTGACTTTCCCGTGTTGGTCGTGGATGCTGCGAGCAAGGCAAGAACGGTTGATCACGTCGCGATGCGTGTGGGTGAATGGTGAAAGTGTTTTTCGATATTTTTATATCGATATTCGATATATTATGATGGTGGCATACGGTGCTGTGCAGGTTCCTCCATTGATATTGATATTGGATTAAGGAGCATAGCCATGAACGCTGGTATCGCATTCATTTCTCGTAAATCTCGCAAAACAGACGTCGCTTGGCGCTATGCCATTGCCGTGGTGCTTGTCGTGTGTTGTATTGGGCTCGCATATGTGGAGATTGTTGTGGCGCCGTGGTTTATCAATGAGGTGGTGTCTATGTTTCCGGAGACCACGTTGCTTAAAGAACCGTCCATGTTCTGGGAATGGGCGATTCTGCTCGCCGTTCAGGCGACTTTGCTGTGCACGGCGGCGCTACAGCACCTGCTCCATGCCGATGTGATATGGAGTGAGTCCCATGTGTTCGTAGAAGGCTTGGGCTTTGGGGTTGCAGGCCCAGACGTTGAGCGTTACGTTGTGGCAGCCGGATTAACGGGCGAAGCCGAGCACGTAGCGATACAAGGTGGAGCTACATGGTGGCCGCGGGACCGCTCGTCAACGCATAGATCATCGATGTACAGGGTTTTGATATCGGTCAGGATATTGCTGTTGAGGTGCTGCTGGAACACGCAGAATGCGTAGCCAAGCACTTGGTCGGTGGCGGGGGAGTCGGCGTTATGTTCGGCGTCAGTGCCGTCATTGGCAGATGGCGCAACCGCCACGAACACAGGGGTCTGATCGTTGGTCAGAATCGCCTTCAATTCCTCGTCCGTGTATTTCTTGACACCGCCTTTGAACAGATCCGGTCGGCCGGCATGATGCACTTCGAGCACCTGCCGCAGCAGTTCGTCGATCTGGGGAATATCGGCCGCCGTGGCCCTACGAATCGTCATGTCATCCATTGAACTCAGTCTAATCGGGCAGTCTCGACCGGCAGATGATCATTGCCCGCGATAAGAGACACGGACGGGCAAGATGGGTGATCGTTCGTTCAGGGTCTCATTCTCGCCGCAACGTCACGGTAGTCTGGAGTGCGTGAATCGCAAGAAACAGCCAGTGGAGAAGTATGAGCGGGGTACCCGTTCGTACACGATGTCGCATATTCGTGGCAAAGACACCAAAATTGAGGTACTGGTACGCAGCTACCTGTTTCGCAAGGGGTTGCGATTCCGCAAGAACGACAAGCGTTACCCCGGACACCCGGATGTAGTACTGCCGAAATACCACGCCATCGTGTTTGTCAACGGCTGTTTCTGGCACATGCATGAAGGATGTTCCAAACATTCGATGCCGAAATCGAACGTGGAATTCTGGCAGGCGAAACTACTGCGCAATCACAATCGAGACATCGCGCAGCGAGCCGAACTGGAGGCCGCTGGCTGGCGTGTAATTACCGTATGGGAGTGCGAATTAACGAAAGCCGTGCGCGACGAACGCCTCGTACGGCTGTATGAGCAGATTGTTGAAGGAGATGCAGATTCAGCGGAATAATTTCAGCTCCCCTCTGGAGGGGAGCTGAAATCAGGATTCAAACGGGAACTTCAGGCCCCAACGGTCACGAATCGCATCCATCAGCTCCATGATGCGGATGGTGTCGGCGTGCGGCATCGCCTCGCATTCGATCTTGCCGTCCAGCAGCGCGTTGGCCGCATCGGCCACCTCATACTCATAACCGGTCAACTGCGGCGGCACCGCAATGCTGCGCACGGGCTTGTGGGCGTTGTCATAGATGTCGATGGACTCGGGATTGTTGATATTGGTGACCACCAGATAACCCTCGGTGCCCCACACATAGCCGCCGCGGTCGGAGGAAACCAGCATCGAACTGGTGGACACGGCCATCGTGCCGTCGCTGTAATACAACGTGGTGGAATTCTGCGCATCCACACCGGTTTCGGCGGGCACCATCGACGTATCGAAATGATCAAGTGTACGGCCATGGTCGGCGCCGACCGCCATATCCAGGAAGTTCAGCGGATACACGCCCACATCGAGCAGCGCGCCACCGGCACAGGCCGGATCGGTCATACGTGCCTTGCCGGACACCGGATAGCACAGGTTGGCGCTCGCCGCTTTCACCTCGCCGATCTCGCCGGACTCGATAACTTCGTTGATGAGCTTGCGGCTGGGCATGTAGCGCGTCCAGATGGCCTCCGTGCACAGCATGCCGGTTTCCTCGGCCACGGCCAGCGCCTCACGTGCCTGCCCGGCGTTCGCGGTGAACGACTTCTCCACCAGCACGTTCTTGCCGGCTTTCATACACAGGATCGCCTGTTCGGCGTGCAGACTGTGCGGGGTGGCGATATACACCAGATCCACATCCGGGTCCGCCACCAACTCCTCATACGATCCATAAGCCTTGTCAAAATGCCATTGGTCGGCAAAAGCCTGCGCGCGCGTAATATCACGGGCCGCTACCGCATACGGGTGAATCCATGAGGAATACAGTGAATCTTCAGCCATCTGGGTCAGGGTGCCGGCCATGGTGTGAGCTATGCGGCCCGCACCCAGAATCGCGACGTTGATTTTTTCGCCGCTGGCCTCGAACTCGGCGCGCTTGCCATTGAATCGACTCATTATTCCTCCTTGAATGCGGGTTGGTGCACTCAATCGACCTACAGTGATTATAGAAGAAGAAACCTTGTCCCGTGAGGCGGATAGAACCGAAATATGGAAAACGAAGCAGCGCAGCAGCCCCAATCTCCGGCCGCGTCTCCAGTCATGTCCCGCCGAGCGCGTGAGGCCAATCCCTTCCGTGCCATGGTATTCGGCGAACAAGCAGACAAGATGATCGCCCAAGGTACCAGCGTCATCAAATTAAGCCTTGGCGAGCCCGATTTCGGCGCGCCGCCCGCCGTACGCGACGCCATGCGCGAACAGTACGACGGCCGGGCCCTGCCGTACACCGCCGCCATGGGCCTACCTGAACTGCGTCAGGCCATCGCCGACTTCTACCGCGAGCGTCATGACCTTGACATCGACCCCAAGCGTATCTGCGTGACCGCCGGCGGTTCGGCCGCTCTGCTGTTGGCCACCGCGCTGACCGTGGACCCCGGTGACGATGTGATTGTGGCCGACCCCTCCTACCCATGCAACCGCGAACTTGTGCGGTCGTTTGAGGCCGGGTCATCGATGTGCCGACCTCGGCCGCCACCCGCTTCCACCTGACCGCCGACCTGTGCAGCCAGTACTGGACGAGCAAGACCAAGGCCGTAATGATCACGTCGCCGTCCAACCCCACCGGCACCACCATCGACTTCAACGTATTGGACGAGGTGTGCAAGTTGGCCGCCAGCCGCGGCGCATGGCGCATCGTGGACGAAACCTACCTTGATTTGGCTGACCGGGAGCCGGACGGTACCGAAGTCAAGTCCGTACTGGCCTGCGACCCCGATGCCATCGTATGCAACAGCTTCTCCAAGTTCTTCGGCATGACCGGCTGGCGCCTCGGCTGGGCGATTCTGCCGGACGAGCCCACTGTGCTGGAAGCGGTTGACGATCTGGCCACCAACTACTACCTGTGCGCCCACACGCCCACGCAACATGCGGCGCTCGCCTGCTTCACGCCGGAAAGCTTGGCGGAATGCGAAGCTCGTCGTCAGGAATTGCTGGCCCGTCGCCGCATTGTGATTGACGGGCTCAAGCGCATCGGTTTGCCGGTTGAGGTGGAGCCGAATGGCGCGTTCTACGCCTACTTCGACATCTCCCGCACTGGTCTGGATGCCTGGACGTTCTGCGAACGCGCGCTGGATGAAGCCCATGTGGCTCTGACTCCTGGCCGCGACTTCGGCGCGGCCACGGCGGATACGCATGTGCGCCTGAGCTATGCCGCCTCACGTGAGGCCCTGACCGAGGGGCTGGAACGTCTCGGAACGTTCGTCGAATCGCTGTGAACGGCGCGGCAGCCGGTGTGATTGTTGTACAGTAGTCGAGTTTGTGTGATGTTCGGCTGGCCTCACGGTGTTGGTTGCCGGCCGAACGACTCGCCATGGTGGCGCACGGCTGGCTGATTGCGATGGTCGGCCCGTTGTTCGGCCATCACGGGTTAGGTAAGGTCAGGAATAGGAATCATGGTCAATCTGCGTTCGCATACCACGCGACTTGGTGTGCTTGATATCGGTTCGAACACTATCCACATGCTTATCGTCGACGCCGCCCCCGGCGCTCGCCCTGACCCCGAGGCCAGCACCAAATCCACAGTGCGCCTGATGAAGTATTTAAAGGACGACGGCTCAATCAAGAAGTCCGGCATCGAGGCGATTCTGGAAGCCGTGTCCCAGTGCATGCGGCTGGCCGAGGAATACGAAATCACCCAGCTGCTGGTTATGGCCACCTCCGCCCTGCGCGAGGCGCCGAACGGCAACAAAGTGATTCACAAGATCGAGGAACTGATTGGTCAGGGCGTCACTGTGCTGTCTGGCACGGATGAGGCTCGCCTGACCTTCCTGGCCGCCCGCCGTTGGTATGGTTGGGATGCCGGCCGACTGCTGGTGCTGGACATCGGCGGCGGTTCGCTCGAAGTGGCGATGGGCTCCGACGAAGAGCCGACCGTAGCGCTTTCCGCCCCGGCTGGCGCGGGCCGCGTCACCACTGAATTTCTGCCTTCCGGCATGGCCACGCCCGACGAGTTGGAAGACGTGCGTAAGAACGTGCGCAAGATTCTGGAGCCGATGGTCAAGGTTTTCCCGCAATCCAAGCACCCGAATCATGCAGTTGGCACCTCCAAGACCTTCCGCTCGCTGGCTCGCCTGTGCGGTGCGGTGATGCGTGCGCCGGGCCGCGAAGATTCATGGATTATGACTCGTGAGCAGTTGGAAGACTGGATTCCTCGTTTGGCGGCGATCGCGCCTGAGCAGCGCGTGGCTTTGCCCGGCATCACGCCTGAACGCACGATGCAGATTGTGGGCGGCGGCGTGGTGGCCGACGAGATCATGAAGGCCCTGAATATTCAGGAAGTCGAGATCTGCCCGTGGGCGCTGCGTGAAGGCGCGATTTTGCGCTGGCTCGACCAATTCGGCCGCACCCGCCTCGGTTTCTAGTCCTATTGAGGGGAATCACCCAACCGCCACGGTAGCCAACAATGCCGCATGATCAGAGCCCTCGACTTTGACCACCTTGCATTGTCCGGCCTTCATGCCTGATCAAGCACCACGTGGTCAATACCGGCGAACATTGGCACAGCCGCACGGTTCGTGGGCCATGAGAACGTAAACCCATGTCCGGATTCACGTGCGGCATCCACGAACCGGTCGCCAAGAAAATCACGGAATGGCGTGTGATCGTAAGTGGCGTTGAAATCGCCCATGAAAATATACCGTGTATCCGTATGCTCGCGCATCAGACCCAACTCATCCAGCGATCGCTTCCACTGCCGCCAGTAGCCGGGTACGGGAGCGGTGGTGTGCACGGATACGAATCGAATCTGCTGGCCACCCATATCCACCGTGCCGCCGGGCATGAATGAGGCGCTGGAATTCACGTCATCGTCGGTCGGATCGGCAAGTGGCGTGGCCGACCAGAGGCCGTTACCGATACGCCGTCAGACGATGAGACCTGCGCATACGGCAGATAATGCTCAATACCAGCCTCATTGAGTTTTTTGACGAAATCCTCGGTGGTCTCCTGCAAAGCAAGCACTTCGACGCGCTGATCGCGAACCAGCTCGACGATGGCTTGCGGGTCGGCCTGCCCCTTATACACATTGAAGGTCATGACGCGCGCGTAGGCATCGCTGGTGTTGGGGGAGGCTGCGGCCACGGCGTTCTGCGCGGCTTGGGGGAGTGGATCGGTCGAGTAGAAGAACGGATATTGCCAATAGCCATTGCATGCGATTGCGGCGATGGCGATTAGTGCGGCAAGGATACGCCGCGACACGATGGCCAACAGCAGGGCAATCAAGCCAAGCAACGTGAACCATGGCGTTGCCGATACCACAATCGGCGCAAATGGCAGTTCCTGTAAATCGGCAGGCAGCGCGCGGGCGGCAGCGCCGGCAAGGGCAAGAAGCGCGAACATCGTGGCGAGAAAACCAAGCAGACGATGCCGTTTGTGTGGCTTCACGGCAGACTTGGATACTGGGCGTGCCGTGGCTCTGGCAGAGCGTGGCTTGGCAGCGGCGCGAGCTCGTACGCTTGCGCCTGTGGTAGTACTCCGTGCCTTTGCCATGCTGCCCTTTCCTCCGGCTTGTTTACTGTTACTTTGCTTTTCGTGCGATTTGCCACTGTACCGTGTACGGCTTGTCTTTCAGTGTCTTTTCGCCGTGCGCAAGAGCAGTTCGCACCAAACTGGCACGAAAGACCGGGCCATGACCTGATGTCGGGTTCCTCCATGTGGCTTGCTCAGGTTGCCGGATGGCTTGCGCAAGCTGCCACGCGAACATGATGCGACTGGGCGTGTGGCCGTGTACAATGAAACGTCGTTGCCCGAGTAGCTCAGTGGATAGAGCACCGCTCTCCTAAAGCGGGTGTCGTCGGTTCGAATCCGATCTCGGGCACTTGGCTTCGGAAACATGACGGTATCTCAGCCTCTATTCATCGGTGATGAGCCATGGGCATTAGGCATGTGTAAACGTATAGGTTCCACTATCCATCATCCCGTCGTGTGAAACTATGCAAAGACATGTGGGGCTTCACGGTTGTCGTGAGGGTCCATGGCTATCGAATACACGGAAGAGAAGCGGTTTACTGTTGAGCAGGTTGAGGCGCTGTTCAAGTCGGTAGGTTGGGAATCGGCGCAGTGGCCGGAACGGTTGTTCAAGGCATTGCAGCATTCGGATACGGTGATCAGCGCATGGGATGGCGGCCATTTGGTCGGCTTGGTTCGCGTGCTCGACGATACCGAAATGGTGGCCTATATGCATTGGGTGCTGGTAGATCCGGCATATCACGGGCAGCATATCGGCAGCCATCTCGTTGAACTGGTCAAGGCTAAGTATCGCGACTACTTCTTGCTGGAAGTCATGCCTGAGGAAAGCAAAAACGCACCGTTCTACCAGAAGCATGGCTTCCACCTGATGGACGATGGCCGCGCCATGCAAATCGTCAATCGCGGCTGACGGGCTGGCAGTGCGGACGGCGCAAGAGCGGCGGCATGCGCCAATCGTGGGCAACGTACGTAGTCGTTGACGGTTATCCCGTAGCAATGTTCACAATACGACCCCTTGTCCATACAGTGAAAATAACGGCTGACGTTCGACGTTGCTGCGCTATGACTAGAGACCATGAGTGAAGACAAACAGTATGACTTCTATGTGGCCGGTCCGTTCTTTGATCCTGAACAAACGGCAAGTATGGAACGTTTGGAAAAGATATTGGAAGACCATGGCAAGGTACTGTTCAAGCCGCGGTTTGTCAGCCAGATCGAAGAAGTAGGCCCTGAAGGATGCTTTGCGGACGATATCCATGGCATTAATGCTGCTAAAGCCGTGGTCGCCAATCTTATGGACGAGGACCCGGGCACGATGTTCGAAATCGGATATGCGCATGCGCTGGGAATCCCGGTGTACGGCTATTTCGAAAACCTTACGCCAATGGATCGTGTCAATCTGATGATTGCGCAAGCGGTCGAACTGGTGTTCGTCGGTCCTGATGATGTGGCGAAATACTTGGAAACCGGCGAGCATACGGAAGTCGATTACATCCAGTTCTAAACAGCTCTAACAGGTTCTCTGCAAGCAGGGTTGGCGGCGTTCTCGTACATAGTCATGTACGGGAACGCCGCAGTGGTATAGGGATATTCCAACAAGCGGCATAATGGGGTCGTGGGAAAACCAGTCGGATACAAGTGAAGTGTCTGAATTTCGTAAGGAGTGCCGTTATGAGTAACCACAATCCCATGAATATTGCCACCGACTTTGCCAAGGCCACGGGAGGAACCGCTCGCAAAGTTGTTGCTTTGACCGATAAAGGTCCGTTGAATGGCTTTAAGAAATTCCTGTCGCGCGGATCGATGATTGATATGGCGGTAGGTGTGGTGATGGGCTCTGCCGTTACCGCTGTGGTCAATTCCATCGTCGACAATCTCATCAGTCCATTAATCGGCATGATTGGCGGCGTACCGGATCTTTCCGGACTGCTGACCATCACGTTCAACAACTCGACTGTTTCATTTGGTGCGATTCTTAACGCGCTGATTAACTTCCTGCTTGTTGGCGTGGCGGTGTATTTCTGCGTGATTTTGCCGATTAATAAGCTTCGTGATCTCACTGCTGCCCAGGATGAGGCTGACGCTGAAGAACAGGGGCCTAGCGTTGAAGAGCAGACTCTCGCCACGCTGCAGGAGATTCGCGACGAGCTGAAAAAGGCCAATAACTCCGCCGAGTAATCTGCTGAATGTACGGTGCGACAGATTTACCTGGTTTGCCCGAAATAACGGATTGCCGGGGCCATTTGGTCTGGACAATCCGTTGTTTCGCGCGTGTTTTGTAGCATCCGTGGAGTTACATGGGGAGTATGACTGAAAACATCGCTGATAAGGCCATAAACGATACTCGTATCGTCAAGCAGTTCACCAATCCCGTCAAGGAGCCGATTGACAGCGACATCAACCTGTTCGATCTGCTCGATAACCGCGCCAAGCGCGATCCCGAAGGTGCCATGATCGAATACAAGGGCGATGATGGCACTTGGCACCCGTACAGCGCCCAAGTATTCCGTGACATGGTCATCGACTTGGCCAAGGGCCTGGTCGGACTTGGTGTCAACAAGGGCGATTCAGTCGCCATCGTCTCGCGCACCCGCTGGGAATGGACCGCGCTGGATATGGCGATCATGTCCATCGGCGCGCTCACCGTGCCGGTGTACGAGACCAACTCCGCCAGCCAGGTCAGCTGGATTTTCAACGATTCCAAAGTCACGCTCGCCATCGCCGAAGATGACGGGCAGCGTGACAAGATCGAATCCGTGCGCAGCGAGGTACCCACCCTGCGCAACGTGTTCGTAATCGAGGCCGGCGGTCTGAACGCCATCAAGACCTACGGCGAAAGCGTCACCGATGCCGAATTCTGGGAATACAAGGAAGCCTCCCACGGCGACGACCGCGCCACCATCGTCTACACGTCCGGCTCCACTGGCACCCCGAAGGGCGTGGAACTGACCCACCGCAACTTCGCCTTCCTGGTGCTTTCCGCGCTGCAGTACATGCCTCGTGCCGGCGCATGGCCCAACCGCCGTCTGCTGCTGTTCCTGCCCCTGAGCCATGTGTTCGCCCGATTCCTGGAATTCTTCAGTTTTGGCGGCACGATTTCGCTGGCCTTGAGCTCCAATATGAAGACGATGGTCAAGGACTTCGAGACCTTCGGCCCCACGCTGCTGCTTGCCGTGCCGCGTGTGTACGAGAAGGTCTACAACGCCGCCTCCCAGCGCGCCGGCACCGGATTCGCTGGCAAGATGTTCATGCGCGCCGCCGAAAACGCGCGCGAATGGTCCAAGGCCGAGCAGAAGGGCGAACAGCTGCCGATTGCCGGACGCATCGCCCACGCCTTCTATGAGCAGGTGGTGTACAAGAAGATTCGCACGATTTTCGGTCCGAACGCCGACTTCGCCATTACCGGCGGTGCCCCGATGGACTCTGAGCTTTCCCACTTCTTCAACGGCATCGGCATGCCGGTGCTTGAGGGCTATGGCATGACCGAAACCTGCGGCCCGGTGTGTGTGAGCTTGCCAGAGGACAACCGCATCGGCACCATCGGCATGCCGATGTGCGGTATCACCGCCGGCATTGCCGAGGACGGTGAGCTGGTGGTCAAGGGACCGCTGGTGTGCAAGGGCTACCACAACAACCCCGAAGTCACCACCCAGCAGATCACCGATGGCTGGCTGCACACCGGCGATTTGGGCGATATCTCCGAAGACGGCTTCATCTCCATCACCGGCCGTAAGAAAGACCTCATCATCACCGCCGGCGGCAAGAACGTGTCGCCGGGTCTGCTGGAGGCTTCCGTAATGACCTCGCCTGTGGTCAACCAGTGCTTGGTTATTGGCGATAAGAAGCCGTTCGTGGCCGCTCTGGTCACGCTGGATCTGGCGGATGCCAACAAATGGCTGGAATCCCAGGGCGCCAAGCCGGAACCCGATCTGGCCTCGCTGGCCAAGAACGCCATCGTTCATGCCGAGGTGGAGCGTGCGGTGAACGCCGCCAACGAGGGCGTTTCCCGCGCCGAGTCGATTCGTAAGTTCGAGATTCTGCCCGACGAATTCACCGAGGCCAACGGCATGCTGACCCCGAGCCTGAAGACCCGTCGCGCGCAAATCGTTGAGCACTATCGCGAGCTCATTGACAACGTGATCTACGTCCCGCTGAAGAAGTAACCATCAACTCCCTCTGATCCAAAAAAATAAGCTCTCTCTGACGGGGGAGCTGTCAGCGAGCTGACTGAGGGAGAGACCCCGCGGCTTGCCCGCGAAAAAAACAACAGGGCCGGGTGCGACTTGCACCCGGCCTCAGCTTATTCAGTCCAAAATCGCCGAAACATAATCGGCGGCGGCCTGATTCAGCTCCGCATCGCCGATGGTGGCGGTGCCCTGCACCAGGAACGGCTCAGCATAGTTCATGCCGACCTTGTACGCCACGACCTCAAACGGGCTCAGCAGCTCCTCCATGGTGTGGCTGTACTCGCCGTCCTTGCGGTACTTGGCGGCGTCGGAACCAGTGGTGACCACCAGTTTGAGCTCCTTGCCCTTGAGTGCGTGGCCTCCACCGTAGGCCCAGCCGGCGGTGATGACCTCGTCTTCCCATTCCTTGAGTAGCGCGGGGGAGGAGTACCAGTAGAACGGGAACTGAAGGATTACGCGGTCGGCAGCCTCCAGCAGCTCGTGCTCTGTGTCGGCGTTGACGGAGAAGTTCGGGTATTCGGCGTATTCGTCGCGCACGATGATGTCGTCCTCGCCCTGTGCGGCGAGTTCGGCGAGCAGGCGGGCGTTCACGCGCGAGCCGTCCTTAAGATGCGGATGGAATACAAGAATCAACGTTGACATGGGATTTCCCTTCTATAAACTGCTGCCAATGTGGCCTAATCACCACTATCGTATGCCGGGAAGCAGAACTCAGTCCAGTCCGGACTCAGGTGCGAGCCGCGGGATGCCGCGCCGGGAGGCAACTCAGTCGAGGTTGGACTGCGTGCCCGCGGTGGCTTCGTTGGCGGCTTGCTCGGCTTGTGCTTGGTCGAGCTTGGCACGGACGTCGTTGAGCAGACCCTGGGCGCGCTTAGCCAAGGCCTCGCCGATCTCCCATTGACGCATCGACTGGTCAAGATTGAGGCCGCCGGTTTCCAGTGCCTGGACAGCCTGAATCAGCTTGTCGCGCGCCTCCTCATATGGCATCTGGGCGATGAGCTCGCGTTCCTTGTCCGTCAGGGACGTGGCGGGGGTGTTCATGTCGGTGGATGTGGCGTTTTCGGTCATGATGTTCTCCTTATATATACGGTATATATGCGTGGCTGTGTATGGCGTGTCACGCGGTTGCGGATGTGGTGGTTGCGGTAATGACACCCTTCTTCAAGGTGACGGTGATGCCATCCCCAGGGCTTACCTGCGAAGCATCGTCTAGTACGTGGCCATCGGCGGACTGCACCACCGCATAGCCTCGGTTCAACGTGGATTGCGGGCTGAGTGCGGTCAGTGAGGCGTGAGCTCGCTCGACGGTGAGCTGGGCATCGTCCACGATGCGTCGCAGCCCGATATCGAGCCGTTGCAACGAGTCGTCAATTAAGCGCTGATGAGGCTCAAGCATGGTGTGCGGCTGTGTCAGGCTCGGGCGGTTCGCATATCCCTCGATAAGTCGAATCTCGTTCTCCACGCGCGAACGGACCCGCAGTCGCATACGGTCGATGGCACCTTCGATGAGCTGCGACTGCTCACGCACATCCGGCACCACGCGCTTGGCCGCATCGGTAGGGGTGGAGGCGCGCAGATCGGCGACCAGATCCAGCAATGTCCAGTCATCCTCATGCCCGATGGAGGAGATTAATGGTGTAGTGCAGGCATACGCCGCACGAACCACACGCTCATCCGAGAAACCGATGAGATCCTCAAACGAGCCGCCGCCACGGGCCACGATGATCACATCCACGCTCGGGTCGGCATCGAGTTGTGCAATGGCCTGAACCACCTCGGCCGGGCATTGCTCGCCCTGAACATGCACATGGACCACCTTGAAGGTTACGGAAGGCCAACGAAGGTTCACATTGGTGATCACATCGCCTTCCGCACGTGCCTGAGGTGCGCAAATCAGGCCAATAGTCTTCGGAAACTCCGGGAGAGGCAGTTTGTGATCGGCGTCGAACAGGCCCTCGCCCTTAAGCTGCTTGCGCAATTCGTCGATCATGGCCTTGAGGCTGCCACCGGCTCCGACCTTGAGAATCGTGTCCCCGCGCAACGACAGCGAAGTGCGCTTCATCCACAGGTTCGGTTTGCCGTGAATCACCACGCGGTCGCCCTGAACGAACTGGCTGGCCGCGGCCGCGAACCTGCCGAAGCCATTGACTTCCATGGCGATATCCTCGAAGTCGTCGCGCAGCGTGATGTAGGCCGAGCCGGCGCGACGGGTATTGATCTGCGTGATCTGGCCGGTGACCCACGCGGACGGCCATCGTTCCACGGCACCGTAGAACTTCTGGCTCAGCACGCTTACCGGCCACGGATTTTGCGCGGTGGTTTCAACGGCGCGTGCAGGCAGCTGATCGATAGGGCGAGGCTCATTCGGCAGATTGATGGCGCCCCGATCGGGCGCGAAAGTGCCTTGACCCGGCTCAAAGCCAGACGAGGCCAGTGAAGCGGCGGTCGGTGGACGGCCGGTAGATGAGTAGCCCATTGCAGTAGTCATGCACTCCACTATAAGTGCGTTGGTTGATGACGGTAAAAATTTACCGTCGCCTGAAAACGGTGTGATGATGAATGCAAGAACCGTACGAAGCGATGTATCAGCCGATGATGGAGATGGTCTGGTGCATCAGAAGAAAGGAGTCATTATGGCGAAGAAACGGGTGCTATGAAGAGGAGTGAGATATGCGTTGCACTGACGATTGAGAGTCGTCAGTGAGCTCGCTGTGCGACACGCGAGCAGAAAACAGTTACGCTAATCACACACTTGTAGTTTTGGCGAAAAATAGCCGAAAAACCCTATAAATAGTTCGACACACCACTGTTGAGCACTAGATATAGGGGTGGGGATGCCGTATTCTTCTAGAGGTTCAAGAAAACGATATCAATGTAATTTCGTGTGGCCCACGTCGAGTGCGGCCAAAATGCGGAACTCAGGAGAGTGTTCGCCTTATAGGAAAGGGGTGCCCGATGGGCGCACAGGTGCTGGAGGAAACCGTCACCGATAACGAGACCAAGGTGGCCGCCAAGGCCTCCACCGTGCTCGTTGAGAAGCGTGATGGTCGTGTGGTCGACTTCGACCCCATCAACATCATCTCTGCGGTCAAGTCTGCTTTCGGCGACCTGAACAAGGAAGTCGGCCCCGAAGAAGATGCCATGATCCGTGGTTTCGCCAACCAAGTCGAAGGCGAAATCAAGGGGCGTTACACCGGCCCCGCCAAAATCGAGGACATCCAGAATCTCGTGGAGCACGCCCTCATTGACGCCCACCTGTACGATGTGGCTCGCGCCTACACCAATTACCGTCTCGACAAAGACATTCAGCGTGCCAAGGCCACTGATGTCAACGAGGCCGTTGCTCGCTTCATTAATCATGACCCGACCCTGATTCACGAGAACGCGAACAAGGATTCCAACGTCTACTCCACCCAGCGTGATCTGCTGGCCGGTGCCGTGTCCAAGGCCGCCGCGTTCAACATGCTGCCGCCGGCGGTGTCCAACGCCCACATGAAGGGCGACATTCACTTCCACGATGCCGACTATTCGCCGTTCACTGCCCAGTCCAACTGCTCCTTGCCGAACTTCTGGGACATGTTGGCCAATGGCTTCACTCTTGGCAACGCTCCGATGGCTTCCCCGAAGTCCATCGCCATTGCGGCCACCCAGATTACCCAGATCATGAAGGACGTGGCCTCCAGCCAGTATGGTGGCCAGACCGCCAACCGTGCCGACGAGCATCTTGCCCAGTATGCCAAGAAGGATTACGAGAAGTTCCTTGAGGAAGCTCGTGAGACCATCCCCGACGGCATGCCGGTTGAATTCGCCCGTCGTCAGGTCGAGAGCGCCAAGAAGAACGAGCCCGCCAAGCTGCATTTCGGTTCCCGTGAACCGCTGCCGATGGACACCCCGTTCCACACCGACGTTGACGAACTTGAGCAAGAGCGTGAAATCCTCGCCAAGATTCGTACCCGCAAGGCCATCTATGATGCCATGCAGACCATGGAATACCAGATCAACTCCAACCGTGTGTCCAACGGCCAGACCCCGTTCGTGACTGTCGGCTTTGGTCTCGGCACCGACTGGTTCTCTCGTGAAGTGCAGCGCGCAATCCTGCTGAACCGTATTCGCGGCCTCGGCAAGGAACACCACACCGCCATCTTCCCGAAGCTCGTCTTTACTGTGAAGCACGGCGTGAACGCCGACCCGGGTGACCCGAACTACGATCTGAAGCAGCTTGCCCTCGAGTCCGCCACCAAGCGCATGTACCCGGATGTGGTGTTCTACGAGAACATCGTCAAGATCACAGGCTCCTTCAAGGCTCCGATGGGTTGCCGCTCCTTCCTGCAGGGTTGGATCAACCCGGAGACCGGCAAGGATGAAGAAGACGGCCGTATGAACCTCGGCGTGGTCACCGTCAACGTGCCGCGTATCGCCATCGAATCCCACGGTGACAAGGCTCGCTTCTGGAAGCTGTTCGACGAGCGTATGGAAGTCGCCCATCAGGCCCTCCAGTTCCGCATCATGCGCTGCAAGGAAGCCACCCCGGTCAACGCCCCGACCCTGTTTCGCTTTGGTGCGTTTGGTCGTCTTGGTGCCAACGACAACGTGGACCAGCTGTTCAAGAACGAGCGTGCCACCGTGTCGCTCGGCTACATCGGCCTTGCCGAGACCACTGCGGTCTTCTATGGCAAGAACTGGATTCGCGACCACGGCTGGGATCCGGAAGGCAAGGAGTTCGCGCTGTCCATCGTCAAGCGCATGAACGAGCTGTGCAAGCAGTGGAGCAAAGCGGAGGGTTACCACTATTCCGTGTACTCCACTCCGGCTGAATCCCTGACCGACCGCTTCAACCGCATGGACCGTGAAAAGTTCGGCCGTATCGAAGGCGTGACTGATCACGACTTCTACACCAACTCCTTCCACTACCCGGTGTGGTTGCAGCCCACTCCGATGGAGAAGCTCAGCTACGAGAAGGACTTCCCGTACTACGCTTCCGGCGGCTTCATCAACTACTGCGAGTACCCGTGCCTGCAGGACAACCCGAGGCGCTCGAAGCCGTGTGGGATTACGCCTACAACATCGGCATCGGCTACCTGGGTACCAACACCCCGATCGACCACTGCTTCGTGTGCGGCTTCCAGGGCGACTTCGAGCCGACCGAGGAAGGCTTCAAGTGCCCGGAGTGCGGTAACTCCAACCCGGACAAGTGCAACGTCACCAAGCGCACCTGCGGCTATCTCGGCAGCCCGGTCCAGCGCCCGATGGTGCACGGCCGTCACGAGGAAATTGCCCACCGAGTCAAGCACATGAGCGGCGAAACCGGTCGTGTGACGCTGGATGACGGAACCACTCGCGAGTGGTTCGAAGAGACCAAGTAGGGTTTATACTTGCTCCCGCTGACGGGGAGCTGTAGAGCGTAAGCGAGACTGAGGGCGGTCATCCTTTATGGTGTTGACCACCCTCAGTCCGTCTGATGACGGACAGCTCCCGCCAGCGGGAGCTAATGCTTTCCGTAAGGAGGGAATCATGCCGGAGCTGCATACGACCAAGCCCGAACCCAAGCGCCATGACTTTGCGGCCGGCGAGACCGGGCGTGGCCCCTCCGTACCCTCCAACGGTCTTGCCAACGATCCGAAAGCCGGTCAATGGGATGGCCGGCGCATGTCCAAGCGGATGATCGCCGACTACAAAACCTCATTGTCACCGACGGAGAAGGCGTGCGCAACTCCCTTTACGTCTCCGGTTGCCCCTTCCACTGCGTCGACTGCTTCAACGCCTCCATCTGGGATTTCCAAGCCGGCCACGAATACACGCAAAAACTTGAAGACAAAATCATCGAAGATCTGAAAGCCCCATGGGTGCAAGGCATTACGTTCCTTGGCGGCGAGCCATTCCTCAACACTCCCGTGCTGGTGCCGCTCGCACAACGTATCCGCCAGGAATTCGGTCATACCAAAGATATCTGGTCGTGGACCGGCTACACATGGGAAGAACTCATGCGCCCCGGAGAAACCCCAGACAAGCTTGAATTGCTACATCTCATCGACATTCTCGTCGACGGCCGCTACCTCAGAGACCAGAAGGACTCGCTGCTGCAATTCCGCGGCTCCAGAAACCAGCGCATCCTCGATGTGCCCAAGTCTCTGGAAGCCGGCGAACCGGTCATCTGGGCCAAGCTCCACGATCAAGAACGAGATATCCCCGAAATCTATTTGAAAGACCGCGAAGCCGGCGAAGGCCAACAGGCCTCGTAGTAGCAGTTCTGGAATGCCGCACTCAGCAATATCGTTGGAACTGTTGGGAAAAGGCCTTCCCGTGAGCGAAATCGCCTCGCCTCGTGCCATGTTGGGCAGGTGGTCGGACTAATATTCCATAAGAAGTAGCCGGGCGAAGCCGTCCGCAGGGTATCTGCCAGCCGTCCCGAAACGGTTCATGATGCCTCAAAGCGTGCACTCCCGGAAGTCGGAATTAAGAGGAACACATGGTTGACATCGCCACTGACGCGAGCGTAAAGCCCGCTTCACACCCGAAGCCCCTGCGTGTGGGATTGGACATCGGTTCCACCACCGTCAAGGCCGTGGTGCTTGATCAGTCCGATTCCCTGGGAGACACCCTCTTCTCCGATTACCGACGCCACCACGCCAACGTGCGTGCCACCGTGGCCGGCCTGTTGGTCGACATCCACAAGAAGCTTGTGGACCTCGGACGCGGCGACGAACCGATTCGCCTGTCTATCACCGGTTCCGGCGGTCTGGCGCTTGCTGACAATCTGCATGTGCCTTTCATTCAGGAGGTCATCGCCGAAACCGAGGCAATCGACAAGGAATACCCGCAGGCCGATGTCATCATCGAGCTCGGCGGCGAGGACGCCAAAATCACCTACCTGAAACCCACGCCCGAACAACGCATGAACGGTTCGTGCGCAGGTGGTACCGGCGCGTTCATTGACCAGATGTCCACGCTGCTTGACACTGACGCCGCAGGCCTTAACGAGATGGCCAAGAGCTACGAGAACCTGTATCCGATCGCTTCTCGTTGTGGTGTGTTCGCCAAAACCGATTTGCAGCCGCTGATCAACGACGGCGCGGCCAAGCCTGATCTCGCCGCCTCCATCTTCACCGCAGTGGCCACGCAGACCATCGCCGGCCTGGCTTCTGGCCGCCCGATCCACGGTACCGTCATCTTCCTCGGCGGCCCGCTGTTCTTCATGTCCGAACTGCGCGCCGCCTTCCAGCGTGCCCTTGAAGGCAAGGTCGACGAGTTCATCGTGCCGACCGACGCCCACCTGTATGTGGCCTACGGTTCGGCATTGCAGGCCGACACGGATTCCGACGATCAGGGCCACCATTTCGAGGCCTACACCTGCGACGAAATCCTGAAGCGTTTGGACGAGCTGAAGAACCTGCCCTCCAACACGCCCACCATGCCGCCGCTGTTTCCCACCGAGGCCGACCGCGAGGACTTCAACAAGCGTCACCATAAGGAACACATCCACATCGGCACCCTTGAAGGCGCGCACGGCCCGCACTTCCTGGGCATCGACGCTGGTTCCACCACCATCAAGGCCACACTCGTCAACGACGACCGTGAAATCGTCTGGTCCAGCTACGCCAACAACGAAGGCAGCCCGCTGACCGCCGCCATCAACATCGTCAAGAAGATCCAATCCGAGCTGCCCGAAGGCGCGTGGATCGCACGCTCCTGCGCCACCGGATACGGCGAAGGCCTCATCACCACCGGCCTGCACTTGGACGAGGGCGTGGTGGAGACCATGGCCCACTATCGTGGCGCCGAAATGGTCAGCCCCGGCGTCACCGCCGTCATCGACATCGGCGGCCAGGATATGAAGTACTTGGCCATCACCGACGGCGTCATCGATTCAATCGCCGTCAACGAGGCCTGCTCGTCCGGCTGTGGTTCGTTCCTGCAGACCTTCGCCATGTCCATGGGCCTGACGATTCAGGAATTCACGCAAAAGGCTTTGGCATCCACCCATCCGGTGGACCTCGGTTCGCGTTGCACCGTGTTCATGAACTCCTCGGTCAAGCAGGCGCAGAAGGAAGGCGCCTCCATCGAGGACATCGCTGCCGGCCTGTGCTACTCCGTGGTGCGCAACGCCCTGTACAAGGTCATCAAGTTGCGTGATTCCGGCGAACTCGGCGACACTGTGGTGGTCCAGGGCGGTACGTTCCTCAACGACGCCGTGCTGCGCGCCTTCGAGCTGCTCACCGAACGTCAGGTCACCCGCCCGAACATCGCCGGCCTTATGGGCGCGTTCGGCGCCGCCCTGACCGCCCGCATGCACTATCAGGATGAGGCCGACCACTTGGATGTGGCGGTTAAGGCCGATGGGTCCGAGGAACAGTCCGAGGCTGAGCCCGCACCCAAGTCCGGGCCCAAGGCCGCAGCCTTCAAGAAGACCGAGCCGGCCAAGCCTGAGGTCCATGTCGTTGTCATGGACGGCGTGGCCCACACCGCCAGCTCCATCCTGACCGGCGAAGCGCTCGACAACATGAGCATGACCACCGAGCGTGACGTGTGCAAGCTGTGCCAGAACCACTGCAAGCTCACCATCACCACGTTCTCCGACGGCTCGCGCTTCGTAACCGGCAACCGCTGCGAACGCGGCGGCGACGCCAAGAAGAAGCGCTCCGACCGCCCGAACCTGTACGACTACAAGTACAAGCGTTGCTTCGCCTACCGCAGGCTTACCGACAAGGCCGCCACCCGTGGCGAAATCGGCATCCCGCGCGCCCTCAACATGTACGAGAACTACCCGTTCTGGTTCACGCTGCTCACCACGCTGGGCTTCAAGGTGATGATCTCCGGCCGCAGCTCCCACGAGCTGTTCGAGACCGGCATCGAATCCATCGCCTCCGAAAACATCTGCTATCCGGCCAAGCTGGTGCACGGCCATATCAAGTGGCTGCTCGACAAGGGCGTCAAGACCATCTTCTACCCGTGCGTGAGCTACGAGGAGAACCTCGTGCCCAACACGGACAACCACTACAACTGCCCGGTCGTCGCCAACTATCCGCTCGTCGTCGGCGCGAACATGCCCGAACTGCGTGACCCCGACGTGCGCTACATGCACCCGTACTTCAACCTCGCCAACCACGAGCTCATGGTCGACCGTATCGTCGAGGAGTTCGCATGGGCGAGCGTCAGCCGCGAAGAGGCCGAAACTGCTGTCAAGGCCGCCTACGCCGAAGACAAGGTCTTCAAACACGACGTCCAGCAGGAAGGCCTCAAAGCCCTCGCCTACATGAAGGAGCACGACTGCCGCGGCATCGTGCTTGCCGGACGCCCCTACCACATCGACCCGGAAATCCAACCACGGCATCCCCGAAACCATCTGCGCGCTCGGCATGGTCGTCCTCTCCGAGGATTCGATCTGCGAACTGCAGCCGGGGGAGAAGCTCGACCTGACCGACTTCCTGTCCGAAGGCGAAGAGGACCCGCGCAAGAAGAACGCGAACGGATTCCGCCACGTCGACGACCGCAAGGTCACCGTCAACCGCATGCCGTTGCGCGTCACCAACCAGTGGGCCTACCATTCGCGCCTCTACGCGGCCGCGCACTTCGTCGCCTCCTATCCGGGCCTCGAACTCGTGCAGCTCAACTCGTTCGGCTGCGGCCTCGACGCCATCACCACCGACCAGGTGGCCGAGATCCTCGCCGACAAGGCCGACGTGTACACGCTGCTCAAGATCGACGAGGTCTCCAACCTCGGCGCGGCGAAGATCCGCCTGCGCTCGCTCAAGGCCGCCGTCGAGGAACGCGAGGCGAACAAGGCGCGCATGGCCAAGGCCGCGCTCGCCACGTCCGACGAGTCCGGTTCCGCCGAGTCCGACGCCCCG